>BNJS01002887.1_pt1 | contig 86990 bp, 74 predicted proteins | sample 8540461 | NCBI WGS metagenome assembly BNJS01 (sample SAMD00202454, study PRJDB9452) | human saliva metagenome | isolation source: human saliva | place: Japan
ACGAGACCAGTCCAGATCCGAAGAACCAGACCGAACAGCCTGGTCCAGAGGTCCAGAAATGATGACTGTGTTTTAAAACAAAACCCAGCTGCTAAGAAAAGTCTTTCACCTGACCATGGAAAAAACATCAAGACCAAACCAGATAGTTTCCAGCAGATCAGCTGCGTCGACATCCACATCCAAAACGGGGCAGAAAGCGCTACCGCACATGTCTTCCTCCCAACCACCTCACAGATGATTTCAGGCAGTCAAACCAAACCAACCAAAGCCCTTTGTGAAGAATTGAAACCATCAACCACTGAAGGAAGAGAACGTCCATCAATAACAGCGGTTCGCTGGCGTCACTGAAGTTCTCACAGAAAGCACCCAGAACCACCAGGCTGAAAGAACTATCAAAACAACAACGCACCGGCAACTTTGCCAACACCAAACAACGAAACCACAAAATTTACACACCGACGAAATATCACAACGAAGATCAAAACCAGAACCGCAACCTGAAACAATGACGCCACCATGAAACCAGAATGAAAATGACCAGGCACCGTTAGCCCAGGCAAATAGTAATACGCTGCACCATAAATGACGGTATAAAACCAGCCAGTCTAAACACCCTCCACAACTTTCGTCAACACTGAATGATGATCCAAAGAACAACAAACTGACCGCACCACCACGACCAGCGCCGGCAACTAACAACAAACATATCCAAATATAATATCCAGAGAATATTTTACAACCAACAAGAAATGAATAACTGTCCCAAATAATCAAACACTGAAATAACTGCCACCACCCGAACGCCTGAATGCCAAAACAAAAAGCCACCAGGAAGGCAGCAGGCCAGAAATCTCAAAGGAACCAGCCTGCACCAAAGAACTTAGCGAACACCAGAAAGATTGATTGCGCAACAGGCGGGAGGTTTGACACGTCCTTATCCTGCGCAGCCAGGCAGGCAGGAGTGAACCTATCCAAACACCACTGATCCAGAACCTGAGCACACAACAGATTCCCGACCTGAACCGATCAAAGATCACAACCAGTTCATATCCGAACAACCGATAAAATGTTCAACCTCCAGATTTCATTTTCCGAACATATTAACCGATGACCAAAGATGCGATGAGCTCATATTAGATCACCAGAGATTGAACTGAAGAAGAAAGAAAGGAAAAATAGTATTGTAGATTTGATTGCATTATACAAAAGATACCAAATGAATCCAACGGATCAACCGCAGAAGAAATGAGCCACCAAAGTCTGAACTGCAGGAGACAACCAGACAGAACGAGTTCCGGCCAACCCGTCCATCAGAAATAACTGACGGCATTGAAACGAATGACCGGCACCAGAAACAAGTCCAAACCAAATAAAGAACCAACCGTGCCTTCCAGATCAGAACACAGGCCCACCAGATTAATGTTGCCACTGTTCAAGAACAGCACAGCCCAGGCATAAACCGATCAATTCTGAGAACTGAGGCTGAACCATGCACACACACTGACCAACCACTACCAAATAATGCGCACCAGAACAAAGAAAATGATCTGGTCCGGCAACTGATTGCTGGTCACGGTAGCTACCGCACCTCAGCATGGGGAAAGAATGAACTGCTTTAAGATGCAGATGTCAGCAAGCTAACTGAATGGTTTATAGGGTGGGCAGGTGCTGGAGTTGGTTCCATGTAAGCATGCTTTATATCTCAAATAGTAATATGAAAAAGTACTTGATTCCTGGGATCAGTTTTTATGACTGTATAGTTTTGCAAATCCTCGATAGAACTCAGAATAATTCATATTATTCCAGCCAGACGAGTTATACTAAGCAAGACATTTACGAGTACTATCAAGAATATTTGAGATATTGAGCAGTGAGGAACAGTGTGCTTGAGAGATATAGTGGTGCTGCTGCGGAATCCTGAACAGAAATGAGGATCTTGGAGCCGCATTTGAGACTGGAGTCTTTAGCTGGAATATTGATGTATTTAGTATATTTGCTGAGATTTATCTCACAGCTTGACCATTGATCGAGCAGTGATGATCCTCATGCTGCATCATTATGCAACATTTATCTCTTGGACTTGAGATTCTGCAAGGCAGCACATCGATCAATCGTGCAGATTCAGTGAGTACTGATCTGGTATTTTCACTTTGCAATATGGAGAGGATTGACTGCGATGTTTTTGTAAAGAAACGATAAAAAGCCCGAATGAGATTCAGGTTTTGTTATTATTTGTGGTGGGAATGGGCATTGTTCTGGATTGAAGTCCCGTCCGTCCTGCCTCACGCTCACCAGCTCGCAGGGAGTCGTACCTGTCGTCTGGGTTCACAATGATGGAGTTGATTTCGTTGCTTTCAGGATGAAAAATGCGTAAGCTTTGGTAGCGAATTGCTTTATCGCTGAATTTTCATTCTAAGAGAACTCTATGTCTTCTACCCACTTTCTACCTATCTTCAACTAACTCCAGCATTAAATTGAAGACTGAAATCAAAATCCAGCCTTTTGGATCATCTTTAGGGAAATTACATGGAACATATTAAGCAAAAAGGGGAAGATTCTTCCTGGATCACCTTGACCATCATCTGAGGAAGTCACAAGTTTTCTGATTGTCAGCTCTAAGGCTTTTTATCTTCATAGTGAGATTGCGACCATTGATCGCTGGGAAATTATCAAGCAGCTCTAGAACCCGAGAAATCGATATTATTGTCTCGAGTAAACTCTCCTCAGAGAGGGAATCGATCTCCCAGGAGGTAACTCTTGGATTAGTTTTGGATGCGGATAAAGAGGGTGAGATCAACAACTTTGATTCAGATCGGTCGGTCGCCAAGCGAGAAACCAAACAGTGAAGTAGTACTGTGCGCTGATGTCGTTCACCGAATCGATGCTTTGCGAAATCACTCACGAGAAACCGATCGTCGTCGTGGAAATTCAGCAAAATTTCAATCACCATCATCGGCATATCGCTACACGTCTCATGTCAAAATGAACTTGAAAACGGTAAAAACAGATCTGAGTTTAGATCAGGATTTTTGATCTCTTTACAAGAGGTAAAGCAAAGAAACTCGGAGAGAGCTACCAAAGCTGAAAAAGAAATTATTCTTGCGATCTCAAAATCCAGTCTCTGATGGAAGCGATCAAGGCATGGGAATTTGAAAGCAGCTCTGATTCGCAGGATCAGATCAAGGAGATTTCTGGGTGATTGTAAGCTCTCCTCAGTCTCAAGCCATTGCTCGCCAGCTCTAGCAGGGAGCAGAAACTTTGGTCATCGCGAGTGAGTGAAACGAACGTGGCGATCCAGATAGAAGTCAAAAGGAATTTATATTGTCTCTGATTGCTTCGCCATCGCGCAAATGGACGTGTCAGTGCTCCAGGCTCCTCAGTCTCGCCAGCCTGGCAGCCTCTAGCAGGAGCGAAAAATCTCACCTTGCTCTCAAATAGAGGTCAGAAGTGAGATTATCCATAGGCAAGCTCAAGATCAGCCTCAATATCTGCGGTGGAATGCTCTGACTGGCTGGATTTTTGGGCCTCATAGTTATTACGGAAGTCCTGAGAAAAAGATGAAAAGCTGGACCATTTTGATCAAGAGGGTCCACTTGAGAGGTGGTGGAGGGTCGCTGAAAGGTCGCTTATATTGAGCTTAAAGTCTGAGCTCGTAGGATCAATTGATGGAGAGCGAGATCTTGTCTTGTAAAAAGATTACTGAGCATCGCACCAGATCGCGCTTTTGAGATCGATCTTTTGTCGCTTGATAGAGTTGAGCTAAGGTATCCCTGAGTACAGGATCCGCGATGATCCTCATCTGAGAATTGAGTGTCTGAGTGAGTTTCTGATACTTGTAATCAATCTCTTGAGCTGATCGGTTGTCAAAGACTCACTGGTTTTATCAAGGCATCTAAAATAGATTTCTAGTTCAGGATTAGTATTTAATTTCTCCAGTATTAAGTTGAGCAGAAATTCCGCTGGATCAATCCACTCAGGAACAATTGACTCTAGACATCTGTATCTCTGGCACATGCCCAGAGATTCTGGCTCCTCAGCTGAGCTAACAAAGAAATTATCAATACTTGAAACTAACAAGCAGTGATAATTTCATTATATTCATGAGGAGTATCTGCGGCATCTATCATCTCAAAATGTCTCAGTAGAACACTCTTTCCTCAGCTGATCGGCAATAGTATCTGAGGTTGGCATTTTGATATTAAGATCGGTTCTTCCCTGTTGCTCATAGCGAAAGTTGCCCAGTATTTCGGTCGGTGTAGAGATAATCATCACACTGCAAAAGTCGCATTAGGATCGCTAAGATTATAGTAGATACTGATAGGCTTTCCTTGATGGTTCACTTGATCTCATAATTTTGTTTCAGCTCAAGAAAGGAGGTCCTGATGCTGCCTCTATTGTCGCATATTCTCCTCCTTTTGCATAAGATCGGCAAGTCTGCTTACTGCGCTATCCTGATCTGAGTAGGAAGAATAGCCACCAGGTGCCTGTGCTGCCGCAGCTTTTAGATAACTGACATTTTTATCAGTAAACTGAAGTCAGTCAAAGTGTGCTTGATACTGCTGGAGAACAGTTATTTCCTTCGGCAGAAAATCAAGGCTCACTATGACCAAGGTCAGCTTTTTCTTTTCCAATAGCGGCAATATTTGGTCATCTCTTTTGATCAGCATCTCAGCTGGAAAGATTTTCTGCTGTTGTTTGATATTCAGCTTATCATCTAGCACATTTACTTTCTCAAGACCTTCGGTGCCTCATCACTTTTGCAAATCTCCCATGACCTGAGGACTCTGCCGTAGGTCTCCCTTTCTCGGCTCATTACTGAGGGATATCCTCCATCAAGTCTTTTCATAACGCTACCGAGCGACTTTTCTCCATCTTTTTGAGGGTTGTGCGAAGGTTTCTGGGAGTCTTGGTATCTAGTGAGGTGATTTTTCTCTCGTGAGCCGAAAAATTGGGCATAGTCACTGAGTGAGAGTCCGCTGAGCCTTTGCCTTTGGTATTTGGAGAAAGGAGCGTTGATTTTCGCATTGATTTGTCTCAGGGCTATATTGTTTGAGGTCAGGAGAGAGTTTTTGATAAGCTTTCTTTTGTCGCTTTGATTGTTTCTATATCCTCCAAATTTTGCGAGCACTTCAATTTCTCTCTAGGATATTTTCGCCTTTCTCGAGTATATCTTGGGTTTTCTTGAGTACTTTCTTGACGAAGAATCTGATTCTTAATCTTCTCATTTTTCTTTCTCTAGTTGCTCTCTCTGTAGTTGCTGTGAGTTTGCTATGTGAGTTGCATACGATATCTTTTATTTTCCGAGAGCATCCTCTTTATAGGCGGGAATAAGTTTATTTGCTGCATCGACAAAAGATTGATGAAGACTTATTCGCTATCTCTTTACTTTATTAGGCTTTCATTTGTTCTTGTGAGAAATTTAACTTAGAATCTTTAAGAGCTTTTTCTATTTCTCTCTCTGGAACAGAAAGTATGAATTTTGGCGCTGCAGATGACATTATCAATAGTATCTGATATCACGCTTTCAGTTTCTGGATTTTTCAGACCGATGAAGCCTACTTCATCACTTTTCTGTTCTATTTTATATTACGAGTAGGAACATTACGTATTTATTGAAAATCAATAAATCTAGAGAGTTGACTTGGCATGACATCATGATTTTCACCTGTTTCATTATGTCTAATCTACAATGCTGCAATTTTATGCGATCCTCTCAAGCATCTCTTTAGTCACTGCAAGCTCTTCTGTACATCACGCCAGGTCTTTTTCCTTTCTCTAATCTGTCTCTCTCTCTGCCATCTGTCTTCTCTTCTGCCATCTGGGTCTCTCTCCTCTGCAATTCTTTTGCATCTTCTAGATTAGCTATTGAATCTGCTTAATCTGCATATCTCAAACTCATAGTCTAACTCTGCTAGCATTTTATCAAAATCAATATCGCTTAACTCTGAATCCTGATTATCAGCCTTTACTTCGACATTTTCAATCTTCTCCTTTTTCTCATCTGCTGTAGTATTGGTTTTTATTTTTCACATGCAGTTCCCATCAGTAATGTCCCAGCTAGAGCTACTCCCTGTTGTGAGTTTCCTCAGCTTGTCCTTGAATGATGAGCTGTTTTGTGCGTTTGATGAGTTGCTGAAATTCTTGTGCTATTATTCATAACTATTCTTGGTAAGAATATAAAGATACCTATATTATAATCAAATTATCATATTTGTCAAGCTTTTGGTATCATTTCTATTTTAATAAAAATACCGTTCTTCACTAGGGGAAACGGTATTTATATATTATATAGCACAAGTATTTTTTTAAGATGCTTATAGGCTAGCTAAATATTTTGCATGTGGAATTGGCTCTATCAGTTCTCTTTGCCCACTGGAAATACTCATCTAAAGCATCTTGAACTTTTTAGAAGACTTAAAAACCTCCGCATCAACACTTCTGCCCAAAGAGCCTCTATCTCTGCTCTCGCTTTTTTCTATTCTTAGCGATTCTTTCTCCATCTTTAGCGATTCTTTTCTCCATCTTTAGCGATTCTTTTCTCCATCTTTAGCGATTCTTTTAGCATCTTCATCTATCTTTTAACTTTCAGTAGTTTAATAGAATCTCTAGTAAGCTTTTTAATCTCTTCGACTAGTTTAATGGAATCTCTAGTGATTTGTTCATTTTTCCATTTCTAAAATTGCCCTATCATATTCTGATTCATCATATGAACTTTCTTCATTGCTCTGCTTATTCTCTATTTGAACATTTTCGATCTTGTCTTTTTGCTGATCTGCTGTAGTGCTGTTTTTATTTTTCACATGCAGTTCCCATCAATAAGGTCCCTGCTAGAGCTACTCCTGTTGTGAGTTTTCTCAGCTTGTCTTTGAATGATGAGCTGTTTTGTGTGTTTGATGAATTTGTGAAATTTCTTGTGCTATTGTTCATAACTATTCTTGGTAAGAATATAAATATATTTCTATACTATAACCAATTCCTACGTTTTTTGTCAATAGAAGTATAATTTTTAGCTGATTACAGTCTTTAGTGTTTTGTTGCGGATACTCACCTCTCTGTCCTTCGGATATCTAAACCGTCATTGCGAGCGTTAGCGAAGCAATCCAGGAAAAATATAAATCCTTTTTTAATTATTACTGATCGCCACGGCTTCGCCTCGCGATGACAAAAACTTTTGCTCCCTGCTAGGGGAGCTGGCGAGCGGTAGCGAGACTGAGGGGCTGTAGAAATCAACCCCTCTGTCCTTTCGGACATCTCCCTGTCAGGGAGAAGGATATTCTACGAGCGATGACTGAGTTTTCGCCCCCTGCTAGATAAAAAATAATATATTGCTCCTAAAAACCCTCATCATGATTTTTCCCTTGCTTTTTGGAGGCTAAAATGTTATCTTTGAGGTGCGTTTAGTAGCTAAATAGGGATACCATATATGAGTCGTTCTAAAAATAAAAAAAGTTGAAGAACAGGTTGTTGTAGCCTTTAATCGTGCAGACACTTTTCGTGAGGCACGCTGAGCTGTGGAGATTTCCGCTGATGATATTTTCTTAGGTGTGATTGATAGTATGGAGCTAATTATGCCTTTGGATCAGACTTTTTGCTGTTGTAGGTATGCAAAATATCCAGCATCTTCAAAAGCATATCAATAAACTCTTCAAAAATACCCAAAAATACCTCAAAAACAAAAAGAAAGCTGATCTTAAGCTCGATCCTCATATGCATCAGATCCTTTTACAAGTGATAAAAAGCAGCTGAGACCTTTGATTCAGACGACGTATTCAACTCCTCAATCCTTCAAGATACTGCATGAATGCATGCCTTATCTCTCAAATAAACTCAAAAAGCTCTTGGAAGCTGATGATAATGAGTATGAAGTCATCAAAAATACGCTCTGAAGGCTATTAGAGGTTCCTGTATTGCAAAAAGGAAGGTTTCATTGGCTTTTTAGAGCTCCTTGATACGATGATGATGCAACTTGATTTAGATTATTCAGAAATTGTGAACATGCAAATCAACTATGACCACTCTACTACTGACCCAGCAATCAATCAAATGCTTGATGCCATGGACAGTGAAATCGTTGAAAAGTCAGATGCTGAGAATATTTCACTAGAAACTCCAGACAACAAGACCAAGAAAAAGAAGAGAAAAAGCTGACTATTGAGTACTTTGGTACTGATCTGACCAAGGAGGCTAAAGATGGATACTTAGATCCAATTATTGGAAGAGAAAAAGGAGATTGATCAGGTGATCTATACGCTCTTGAGAAAGACAAAAGAATAATCCGCTTTTTGATCTGAGAAGCTGGAGTTGGAAAAGACTGCTATTGTTGAGGGGCTTGTGCAGAGAATTATGATGAAAAGTACCTGAAAAACTGATCAATAAGAAGGTTTTTCCTCCTTGATATGGGAACGCTTGTTGCTGGGACAAAGTATAGAGGGGAATTTGAATCAAGAATGAAGTCAATCCTTGAGGAAGCAACAGATCCAACCAATAATATCATTCTCTTTATTGATGAGTTGCATACTATTATTGGAGCTGGAGGCCAGGATCAAAAATGATGCTGCTCAGATGCTCAAACCACTCCTCTCAAGAGGAAAAATCAAACTCATCGGAGCGACTACTTTTGATGAATATCAGAAATACATTGAAAAAGATGCCGCGCTCAAGAGAAGATTTCAAGAAGTTGTAGTTAATGAGCCAAGTATTGAAGTAACCAAACAGATTATCCTAGGATTGAAGCAGATTTATGAGGATTTTCATGGAGTTTTACTCTCAGATGAGGCAATTGACAGTGCGATCAATCTCAGCAAGAGATATATTCTCAATAAGCAACTCCCAGACAAGGCGCTGATATCATAGATGAAGCCTGCGCTAGAAAAATCTACTATGCAGCAAAAACTTGATAATGACGAGAATTATCAAACACAAAGAGAAAAATAGAAAAATTCAGAAAAATTGAGAGTGCAATTGAAAATCAGGATTATTTTTTTCTGCTGCTGAACTCAAAAAAATGAGGAAGAAGAACTCAAAAGAGCTTCAGAAAAATCAGATCCAATAAAAATATTCCAATCAACCTGAGAAGTACTATTGAGGCGAGCGATATTGGAAATGTATTAGCAGACAAGACCTGAATTCCGACTCAATATTGTAAATGAAGATGAGGTTACTAAGCTCAAGAGACTAGACTCTGAACTCAAAAAGAGATCGTTGGGCAAAATGATGCAGTAGAAAATGTAGTAAAAACTCTGATTAGAAGTAGACTTTCGTGATCAAAAAGATAAACCTATTGGTTCATTTCTTTTTCCTTGGACCATCTGGGGTTTGAAAGACCCTACTCGCAAAGCTCATTGCAAAGCACTATTTTGGTGATGAGGAGCTATGATCAGATTTGATATGTCTGAATTTATGGAGAAGTTCTCAGTTTCAAAGCTGATTTGATCGCCTGCCGGATATGTTGGATATGATGAATGATGAGGGCTTACTGAGGCTGTGAGAAGAAAGCCATCACCTGTGATCTCTTTGATGAGATTGAGAAGGCCTCTCTGATGTTTTGAATATTATGCTCCAGATCTTGGATGAATGACAGCTCAAAGATAGCAAGTGAAGATGGATTGATTTCAAAAACACAATCATCGTCATGACCTCAAATATCTGAACTGATGAGTTTAGCAAAAAGAAGACTACTATCTGATTTGATACCTGAAAAGCTGCTGATATTGAGGATAAACAGTTTGACGATATCAAGACTAGAGTCTTGAAGATCTCAAAAACTATATCACTCCTGAACTTTCAAACAGAATTGATCATAAAATTGTCTTTTAGACCGCAAATAAGGAAAATCTCATCACTCTTTTCAATCAAAAGATCAAAACCTTCCTCGCTGCATGGAAGACCAATGAAAAGTGAAATTACCAAAATTTAGCAAGGCTGAAGTTGAAAAATTATTGATAAGATTTATGATCCTCAGTTTGGTGCGAGACCCTGTTGAGAGATATATTAATGATGAAGTTGAGCCACAAATTATCAATTCACTTTTTGAAATAATAGCTAATATAGAAAACCTCTTAGGGAGTGATTACTGAAGGAACAATATCCGCAAAAGCGGTTCCTTCGCAATCCAGATTTCTTTAGTCGTCATTGCGAACGAAGTGAAGCAAATCCAGATTAAAAATTAAACGGTTTGATCTCTATCTGACTCGCCACGGCTTCGCCTCGCGATGACTAAGCTTTCGCCCCTGCTAGGGAGCTAGCAAGCGGGAGCGAGACTGAGGGGCTTTAGTACTGAACCTCTGTCCTTCTGAACTATATTACGAATCAAATGATTACAAATTTAGATCCTCCATATGACTTTCTTGATTTTTATCAAACAAGACCGTATACAAGGGTATTTATTTTACTATTTTCTACACAATGACTGAAAAACACATAATGAAGAGATTAATGAAAAAGCAACTAAGGTTACTGTTGAAAATGAGGAGGAATCTGATCTTTGATCGCTACCAACCTCATTGATCTTGTTTGGAGCTCTGACTTTCATTCTGGGGATATGCGAACAACTATATCATTTCTATCAGACGTCTAAGTCTCGGTGAATATCTCTTGCTTTTGATCGTTGGAATTATTCTTGCTCTTCTTGGACTTTACTCACTCTATTTGTATTTCCAAAAGAAAAAGGAAGAAAAGCTGGTAACTATTAGACTAAACCTGAATTTTATTTTTGTCTTTTAGAATTGTAGAAAAACTAAATGCAAAAGTAGACTTTTTCTTGGCTTTTGATTTTTGTATTTTTGACTGTTTTTACTCTGATTTTCCTACAGCAAGCTGTGAAAAACTCTTTTTAATTAACAAAAGAAACGATGACTACCGAACAACAGCATGAATACGATCTGCTAGATTAGGAGTGCTAGAGGGACTTGAACCTGTGAGACAAAGACCTGGAATGTATATTGGTAGTACTGATGCTAGAGGACTTCATCATATGGTACAGGAAATCGTTGATAATGCAGTTGATGAGGCGCTTGCAGGATACTGTAGAGATGTGACTACAATTCTCAAACGAAGATGGCTCTAGTAACTGTTCATGATAACTGGAAGAGGTATCCAGTAGATATCCACCCTAAAACAGGAAAATCAGCCTTAAACAGTATATACAGTGCTCCATGCAGGAGGGAAGTTTGGATAAGGTGTTTATAAAATTTCAGGAGGACCATGGGGTAGGAGCATCAGTTGTAAACGCTCTCTACCTGGCTTGAGGTGACTGTATACAAGCATGGAAAGATTCACCCAAATGAGATTTTGAGGGATCGTAGGGAGATCTGAATTATCGGAGAAACCGATAAGACTGAAACGAGTGTAACTTTTATGCCTGATGGAATGACTTTCGAAACCTTGAGCTTAGTAGACAGCTGAAGTCGCAAGAATGAAGCAAGCTGCTTATCTCACTCCAGGTGTTAGCTTCACTTTTCAAAAATCTTAAACCTGACCCATGAGCAGGTTTATGTATGAATGAGGTATCAAACCCGGCTTAAACCTTGTTTCGAAAATCAGCAGCCCTCTCCTGCTCACTACTTCAAGGCAGAAACTGAGAAATCTGTCAGGCTGAGATTTCCCTGAATTTGTAAATACTAATAATGATCATACCCTTTTCATTTGTAAATAAGATCCCAACAAAAGATGGAGGAACTCATAGGGCTTCAAGTCAGCATTATTGAAAATTATGAATGAAATTGGGAAGGAAAGAGATAAAATTGATAAGAAAATCTGAGAATTTCAACATAGCGATGACTGATGGACTCTATGGAATCGTTACCGTAAAAACCTAGTACCATGGAAATTTGAGGACAGACCAAAGGAAGACTTGGGAAACTCATATGTAGAGGTGCTGTTGAAGATTTAACGTATGGAATATCTCATATACTTTGCAGAAAATCCTGAAGAATTTGATCATATTTTTGAAAAGATTGATCTGGCTGCTAGACTTAGACCGCCAAATTTGCAAAGGAACACTTTAGAAAAATGCTTTCTGTGGAGTTTTGCCTGAAAGTTAGCTGATTGTAGTAAAAGAGGAAGACACTCGTCCGAGCTCTACATTGCAGAGGGAGACCAGGCGAAGTCAAAGTCAGAAGAGACAGTAAATTAGTATGATCTTTGCTCTAAGAGGTAAAATTTCGAATACAGAATAGCTGCTTTTCCAAAAAGATGATGGCAAACAATGAAGTTAAAGCGCTCATTACAGCGATCTGATCGTGAATCAAGGATAGCTGATATTGAAGGACTGGATAGAGGGTCATGACGGATGCGGATGTGGATGGTGCAGACATTAGAACGCTTTTGCTTACTTTCTTCTTTAGATTTATGAGACCGCTGGTAGAATGAGGACATGTGTATGCTGCCCGCCCTCCAACTCGACATGCAGGAAGCAAACAGGTATATGTATAATGAGGAACACACCCGCTACGTACTGATTTGAAAACTAACGAAGGAGTAGAGATCCAGAGATATAGGGACTTGAGAAATGAATGCTGAACAGCTTTTGGGAGACTACTATGGATCCAGCATCTAGACAGCTCAATCAGATTACCGTTGAGGATGCAGAAGAGACTGATAGACTTTTCAGAATTTGACGTGCAGATGTGCACCAAAGCACTTATCCTTACCAACGCAAAAATCAGTAAAGGGACTTGATATTTAATCACTGAGAAATTAAATCTAAAATAAGAAAACCTGAACATATGTAACTTCAGGTAAAAATTTTTATAAAGCATCTCAAATCCTAATTTTGATACTGTTGCTTTTCTGCCTTCTGAAAGAGAATACTCAGTATAACGAATATACACAGGACTTCTAACAAAAGACAGCTTATAAGTTCCAATTTGTTCATTAAATTCGTTTGCATAATGCATACCATCAGCTTGTAAAGTAATCTTTTTCAAGGCAGAAATACGTATCACTCTATACCCATTATGGATCAGATAAGCTAATCATACAATATCCAAGTCACAAGGCTTGAAATCATAAGAATAATTTTTCTGGTTCTTGGCATAGCAAAGGTTTTTGCTCATAAAATAAACCTTGATCAAAGGAAAGATCAACATTTGGATATTCTTTTAGTGCCTCTGGAAGCATAACATATCTTCAATATTCATTTGACCATCAGGATCAAATCCAACAAATCGTTTTACCTGTAGAAGATCTGCATATTTTTAATAGAATTCATCAGGTCTTACTTTGCCGCACCAACCCTATTGATCGTATAGGGATATAATAATAAAAAGTACATCAGGATGTTCTTCCCTTTTTCCTTTTGAGAATTGAAAGAGAATTATCTTTTAGATCCATCATTCACAAAGACAAATTTCCTAACTCAAAAACTTTAACATCTCATCAATAACTTGACCAAGCATTTTTCCTCATTATATACTCTAATATTAAAAACAAAATCATCCCAATACGTATCATCCGGTTTAAAATTTGTTCTTCAGTGTCTTGAAAAGCTTTATGATTGCTAGAGTAGAAATAAGTCTTGTAAGGTCGATTCAGGATTTTCGAAACAATATTGAAAAGATAAAAATCAAATAAAATAAGAGAATAATCGAGACATACACGATCAGGTCTGCTCCTCTATTGAGTCCAAAGGTAATCCCTATAGTATTGAGCCATTCAATACGGAGCGCAAAGATTCCAACAATACATGATCAGATAGAGCAAAAGTCGAAAGTCAGATCTTTTATACACTCTAAAACCCAATATCAGAAAAGCAATACTAGCAATAATCAAAAGTAGCTGCACTGGTCATCACTGATGAGATAAAATAAAGTTCACCCACATAAAATTGTTTGTATTTCTATATACTCTTTTAGGATACCAATGCAAGTAAAAAGATAAACCTTTGTATTCAATGGGGAAAAAGGATATAGTAGGAGAAGTTTTTATTTTATTCATTTAATGGCAAAACTATGAAATGAGTGTGGACAAAAAGGCTTGGCTTAGGAATTGTATTTGTAGTGAGTCTTCTGTTTATCTTCTTTGTGGGAAGAAACTTTAACAAAGAAACTCTCCGAGAGAACGAGTCTTCACAACAAATGGTATCAACAATTTTAGAAAGGGGCTTGATATCTCAGGAGGAACTAAAACTTGTTTATAAAATCAACTATGATAAATACAAGGAAGTATACTCTGACCTTGAATTTGGTTGAGGTAAAAAGACTATTGAAAATGTAATCCTCAAAAATATTGATGGTAGAATTTCTACACTTGGAGTAAGTGATTTACAAGGCATATATTCAAAATTTGAATGATGAAAACTCAGGTAGTAGTTGAATTGGTGGAGTTGCTGGATCTTGATCAGGCAAAGGAAATGATCGGTAAGACTGTAGAACTTGAGTTTAAGATCGCAAATGATGAAACCAAGAAATGCAGAGACTATCGCTGCAAGAAAAGTCCAATGAGTCTATTAGACAAGAGCTTGCTACTATCCAGAACAGATGCTTCCTATCTATGGAAACTCAGCAGGAGAGATATTTATGGAAATATTTTCTCAGGAAATGCAAGTCAGCTTTCATCTATTTATATGGACATCTTGAAATATTAAACACTCCAGACTGGTCAAATCTCACCTCTTTGAAGGAGTATATGGAGACAAGTTCGGAACTGGAAATGATGGACTAAAATGGATTCTTAATCTTCCGTGTACTTGAAAGAAATATTGAAAATCAGAATTATGTACGTTTGAAGAACTTTCATCAACGATACCAAGCTGGAAAGTTGCAAAGGAAATGATGGAACTCCACTTAACGGAGCATACTTCAACCTTGCAGAAGCAAAATGCAGACCTTTGGAAACCAGGAGGTGATTACTTTCAATGAGAAAGGAAAAGAAATTTTCTGTCAGATCACTAAAGAAAACTAAAGGAAGTACTATGGGAATCTTTATCTGAGGAGTACCTGCAACTATTGCAACTATCCAGGAAGCAATTTGTGATGGAAGAGTCTGTGATTTCTGGAGTGATTTGATAGAGAAAAGAGCTATCGCTACTGCAAAAAAGAACTTAACTCAGAAACATGCCTGCCCACTCATCTTGATGCAAGAAGAACAGGTAAGCTCCTCTCACTTTGAGATAGCGCATTGCAAGGAGCATTAGTTGCTACTGCTGTTGGAACTTTGGCAATTATCCTCATATGTTCTTTATCTATGGATGGAGAAAAGCGGTAGTTACTACACTTACTATGATCTTCTATTTTGTAGCATTATTGGCTGTGATTAAGCTTTATTGATTACGCACTTTCACTTAGTGGTATTGCTGCGATTATCCTCTCTATTGGCATGGCTGTTGATGCTCAATGTACTTATCTTTGAGAGAATGAATGAAGAAATCAAAGAATGAAAAGACTCAAAGTCTGCAATTAGTAGTGCTGCAGAGAGAAGCTGGTCAGCAATTAGAGATGGTCAGGTTTCTACTCTTTGATCTGAGTATTGCTCTTCGCATATGGAATCAATATGTTTAAGGGATTTGGATCTATGATCGTATTGACTGCGCTCTTTGACCCTCTTCCTCAATGTTCCATTCATTATTGAAGCACTTAAGACAATCTATAAAGTAGATGAGAAAGAACTAATTCTCTAAAAATTAACAGAAACCTCACCAATGTAAGGAGTTTTTTATTGACAAAAATGAAAAAGAGAAATCTGAACTTGAAAATCTGTTTCTTTTTATTATAGGAGGGCAATGTTTTTATCCTTTTATACTGAACTATGAATAAACAACAGGATCTCAAAGCAGCAGTCTAGATGAGGGTTTTCTGGTGGCGTAATTAGGTCTCCTCAACAGAAATCTGGTAATGGAATGCGAATCTTCCTTTCTCTTGTTCTAATTCTTGGATGTTTAGCATTAGGATATATACTTTATTCAAAAATCAATACTCAACAAAAATCAGATTTCTCAAATCCAGTCAACTATCGGTGGAGGATATACTATAGGATGCAGATCGACACTGTAGGAACACTCAAGCAAGATGATAGGATTTGATCACTTATACGCATGTATTTTACTAGCTCTGATGGGAAAGACCTACTTTCTTAAGAGTAAAACGTCCCCCTAAATAATTATACTTCAGTTAGCTCTGAGAATTTCAGTTCTTGGAAACATTGGAGGCAATATAAAAACACTCCTCTGGTAGAAGTAACTGAGTATCGTTCCAATTGCTGCTCAAAATCAGCAAGTAAGTACTGGCCAGCAAGAAGTTCAGGAAGAAGTAAAAATCCTGGGATCTATGTGGCAAATGCTGGACTGTACTTTGGTCAGGAATTCTTTGATAGTTTTGTCTTTTGTTGGACAGGCAGGAGAAAAACGGGAAGATTGAAGTTAAAACCTTGAAAATGATAAAGTCACAAAAATTGAATTCTTTACTTGTACTAATGGTGGAGATACTAATTGTAAGGAGTTGACAAGGACCTTTAAAGACACCTCAGCTCAGGTCTCTACTACAAGTAATGGAGACACTTTCTATAAATTAGAGAGGTAAAAACTTGGTATTTCCAAAATTGAGATACGATCTGATACTTCATCAATAATGCTGAAGATGAAGAAGTGCTTAAAATTAAAAATCTGATCACAGTTGTCAGTCCTGAATATGTAAAACAGCTCGTGAATCTTTACTGAGTAAAGGTTTGTCTTGAGTTGATAATGGACTGAATCGTATTGTTCACATACTATTAAGACGAGCAAAGTCAGGAGTTGAAGCTATCTCAGTGAGCTGGTGAGAAAGAAATTTTACCTGCCAAGTTAGTGTAGATCCAACTTACCAAACAAATTAAAATTTATTGATCTTAAAGTGAGTGATACCAACTCTAATCCTCAGTCATGACCTGAGCTACTCAACAAAGCAACTCAAACAGGAACTGATACACTGAAGAGACAGAAACTACCACTACTCCATCAGAGACAAAAAGGAACAAGCAACAACTCGTGAAACTAGCTATAATCCAAATGTAAAACAATTTCAATCTCTGAAGATAGACAACTCACCTATTCTTCTGCAAGAGGTGCTTATGAAGTGACCTTCCTTCTATGAATATCTCTTATGAAGGTTTCAATACTGACGTAGATTTTTGGTCAGGCTGGTGTTCGCTGTAGTTATGGTCTCAGAGTGATCAAGCATAGTGACAAAGACCTTCTTTTCAACAAATCCAACTGTTGTTGTTTATGAATGTAGGAGCAAATGAGACCTCACTTCTCCTGGAGAAAAATTATATCATTAAAGAGCTTGGAGACAAGAAGTTTGTGATTGAAATCAGAGATGGTGCATGGTTAGAGTTTTGCAGAAAATATCGTTATTCAGACAATTTCATAGTTTAAAATCAGAAAAAGAAGTCAAAAATCTGACTATAATACAAAAACTCCTAGTAAAAACTGGAGTTCTAATAAAAAGGTTCTCTAGGCACTTTAAGAAGAAATGCATAGAATATACCTAGAGAACCATCTCCTTAGTTTGAGTGAAGAAGCTAAGGAACATTCTAAACTGATCTCCCGACTGATTTAGATCTATCTCCCGACAGTTTTAAACGGATACAAATAAATTAATAATATAGTTTTTGTAAATTTAGTATCTTTAAATACTTTTCCATCATAAAAAGTCAACATATTTATTTCTGTTTATATTCTAGAATAGAGTAAATCAATAGTTTTTAGTAAGAAAAAGATTGCATTATCTCCCGACAAGCAATCCAATCAGATTACATCAAATGTTCTTGATGCAAAGTATTTGCTTTTAAAAATTTATTTTAGTATGCCACTTCATATTATCTTTTTCTAGTCAAAGTCAATTTTAAGAAAAACTGACTCATCTCAAACGACGGTCAGTTTTCAATCATAAATTTTAACTAATCCCACTTTTATATGGATCTCCGATGATATAAATTTTGTACTAAAATCAAAGCTATTTTCAAAAAGACTGGATCATCTCCCGACGTCCAGCCAATACTAAATAGTTATGGATTTAATTGATATTATAAATAGTTTTTATATTACAGCTTTATTATATACTTATTCATTTTCAAAAAGTCAAGTATTCTTTGCAAGGATATATCTTTAGTACTGTCTACTACTCTTTAGAAGAGGGATATTAATAGCTCCTAGCATAAATAACTCTTCTTACTTGGCTTTCCTGAAAGAGGATCTACTCACCCTCTTCTCAAAGATCAAATGGCAAACATCTAATTGTAGCCTTAAGCTCATCCTGGATCTGGATAGCTGTTTCGTTTGTTCCATCTCGATGAGCGAGAACAAATCAGCTTTCAACTTTTTCTTTAAGCTCTTGATAGGTATTCGCAGTTGAGGTGTGGTCTAGGGTAAATTTTTCGTGCTTTTTATAGATATTTTTCTGGATATCAAGGAATAACTCCTGAACTGTATGAGCAAGCTGATCTATTTGGACAAAACTCTTTCCAAGGTATCTCTTCTAAAAACTTCTATCTGCCCCTGCTCTAAATCTCTTCTTCCAACGGCTATTCTTACAGGGACCCCCTTGAGTTCTCGCTCATTAAACTTTCGTCCAGCAGATTTTTGCATATCCTCATCTATTTTGACCTTTTACTGAATTGAGTAATCTCCTAAGTTTCAGAATGAATAACAATGCTTGAAAAGCTGATCAAGTTGAGGCTGGAGTTTTGCCTTTTATCTCATTCTAATCCTTCTAGTGTCTTTAAAAAATTGGAACCACTACAAGATGAATTGGTGCAAGTGCAGGTGAAAACTAATCCATGGTCATCAGAATGAGCCATAATCAAACCTCCCATCATTCTCGTACTCACCCCCAAGAAGTAGCATAGACATACTCTAACTCATTATTTTGGTTTGTAAATTTCACATCAAAAGCTTTGGCAAAGTTCTGCCCAAGATTATGAGATGTTCATGCCCTGTAGTGCTTTTCCATCTTGCATCATTGGCTCAAAAGTATAGGCTGCAACCGCCCCAGCGAATCTTTCGTGTTCAGGTTTTTTCCCTTTATAGTGGAAAAACACCCATAAAATTACGAACAAAAATCTGAATATACCCTCTAACATCTTTCTTGCTTCAGCATCAGCTTCCTCTGAGTTGCATGAGCTGTATGTCCTTCTTGCCAAAAGAAACTCAGCGCTCCTAAGGAAAAAGTCTAGTTCTCATCTCCCATCTTACAACATTTGCTCGTTGATTGATCAATAGCGGCAGATCACGATATGACTTAATCCAATTTCTATAAGAATCCCAAATGATTGTCTCAGAAGTTGGCCCTTACGATAAGTTCTTCTTCAAGCTTTGCTTCTGGATCAACAATTTCTCCATTTTTCTCAATTTTTAAGCCTATAGTGCGTCACTACGGCACATTCTTTAGCAAATCCTGCAACATGAGATGCTTCCTTTGAAAAATAAGATTTTGGGATAAACAATGGAAAAATAAGCATTTTTGGTGCCCAGTAACTTTGAACATTCTATCTAAGATATCTCTCATATTTTTCCCAGATCGCATATCCATAAGGTTTGATAATCATGCATCCTCTTACAGCTGAATTTTTCAGCCAAATCTGCATATTTTACGAGATCATTATATCGCTGAGAATAGTCCTCAGCTCTTGAAGTAAGTGTTGTCGCCATAATAATTTAGAAAACAAAATAAAAATCTGATTTTTCTTCTTTAAGACACAGTATTTATATCTTAATTTCTGGGGACATGGCGTATGATACGACATACTTTTGATCACAAAAATAAAACTAATCTCAACTATAGAGTTTTCATCAGCTTTTTTTCAAGGAAAAATTTTTCTGATAGAACGAGCTAGAATTTAAGACGAGAGATAAAAGTGCTTTTTGACAAAAGAAAAAATCTCACTATAATCAAGGAAAGAAAAATCTGATTTTTATCTTTTTCTCCTCGAGAAATTCCCAATGGCAAAAATGAGTAATGATCAATTTCAAAGTCCTACCGCATATCTAGAATATTTGAATACTTTGATGATTCAAAAATGCTTCTGATATGTATTTGACCCTATGGTGAGCCCCTGTTTTGAGAATTTTTGAGGAAGTCCACAGAGAAACTGATCTTGAGCCGTTGGATGATGAACTCCTCAATCAACTGGCATTAACCCTGATGAATACAACAGGGCTTGATTTTTTGAAAAAGCACGGAAGTATTGATCTTGGGAATTGGATATCAAGATAGAAGATATAGGGTAAATATTTCGAGACAAAGAGGACACATTATGATTGTTGCCAGACTTTTGAGAAAAAGTCCCAACCCTAGAATCACTATGTTTACCAGGAATTTTCAAGGAACTTTCACATAGAACGAATGGGATTATTTTTGGCAGGAGCTACAGGATCTGGAAAATCTACTACACTCGCAGCAATGGTAGAGGAAATCAACCAAACCGAGAAAAAACATATTCTGACGATTGAAGATCCGATTGAATATATTTTTGAGGCAAAAAGAAAGCGTTGTTGATCAGAAAGAATTAGGGAAAGATGTTAGTTCCTCTCTTCAGCTATGAAATATGCACTAAGACAAAAGACCTGATGTGATCCTCTTTGGTGAGATCAGAGATCTTGATGGTATTAGAAATGCTATTCTCTCTCAGAAACTGGTCATCTGGTACTAACAACTGTTCATGCTAGATCCGCCGAACAAGTTTTAAATAAAATTGTTGGATCATTTAATGCTAGTGAACAAAATCAGATCAGAGTCCAACTTGCTGAAAATCTATCAGCAATTGTTGTACAAAAAGCTTTTTAAAAAAAGGCAGGATCAACCAGGTCTTGCTCTTGCTCAAGAGGTCCCACTCAATACAACAGCAGTTGCCAACCCTCATTAGAGATAATAAGCTTAATCAGCTAAAAAGTACTATGTATACCAACAGAATGTGAGGTATGCAGATCATGGAAGAAAGTCTTTTGAGCCTTGTTGAAAAGGGGATGATCACTGTCTCTCAAGCAATGCAAGCCGCTAATAATCCTGAATATGTCCAAAAGAGAATTAATTACTAGAGAATTAGTAGAAAAATAAATAATAGAAAATCTGAAAAGAGCAAACCCATTGCTCTTTTTGATCTTCTAAAAATATTCTTGAAAAGTGAGAGAAAACACTACACTCAGAGTCAGATTTTTATCTTTTTCTAAAGGAATGATTAACTTAGATCAGGAACTTACTTGGCTCAAGGCAGTGTGAGGATTTAGTAGAACTGGAAAATCGATATCAGAGGATCCTGGGAAAAAGGATAGTGAGTGAGGCACTAAAGATGCTTGCTCAGTTGCCAATTGAGGAGAAAAAGATTCAATGAGGGCAAATTTCTGCACTAAAAAAACAGCACTTCAAGCAGCATATGAAGAATGTTTTGAAAGACTCAAGCTCAGAGAGATCAATGCACAGCTTGTTGAGGATATTGTTGATATTTCACTTCCTGGGACCCCTAGTTGAACAGTGATATTTTTCACTTTTGAGCAAAGTAGAAGGAGCCGAAGAAATTGCTCAAGGGTATGGGCTTTATCGTTGAACATGGAAGAGATGTTGTAAGCAAATTTGAGAATTTTTGAGTCTGAGAATATTCCGGTTTCTCATCCCTGCTACTGAAATGCATGATACGATCTCATATTGATGAGCTAGATCCTAGGGGAAAATTTTGTTCTTAGAACCCATACCTCTCTGCTCAAAAACTATGTTATCATACTGAGTTCCAATCAGGGCTGTTTTGCCTGGTAGAGTCTATAGATTTGAGAATGTAGATGCGACGCACGATACTATGTTTTATCAGTTTGAATGAGTATATATTGACAAGAATATCAGCATTGCGCACTTTTAAGACGATTATTCAGGATTTTTGACTGTTGCTCTTCAGGTTGAAATCAGAATGAGACCTGCATATTTTTCCCTTTTGTTGAGCCAGGTTTTGAGATAGATACAAGATATGAATATGTAAATCCTAAAACTGGAAATAAAGAAAATGTCAAAGTGGATGGAGATCCTGGCGCTGGAATGATTCATCCGAATGTATTAAAAGAAGCTGGAGTAAATCCTGAAGAAGGGCGAACTGGATTTGCCTTTTGGAATGGGAATTAATCGTCTAGTTGCAGTGAGATATGGGTATAAAAGATATCAGGCTTTTCACCAATTGAGATCTAAGATTTTTAAAGAGCCGATAGATTCTATAATTTTTTTATCCAATATAGCCTCATGAAGCAACAAGAAAAACAATACTGATCTTCTTCAAGATGAAACTCTGAGTCAAAAAGCTGATAAAAAGGTTTTTGGCTCTATCTTTTTCATATCTTATTGCACCAGGTGGATATTTAATTAGGGCTTTTTGATCTCTAATTCTCCAGAGATTTCTGTCGCAGATGTTGGGATTCTCTACAGTATTATTAGCCTCATTAGTTTCTTTTGAATGTCTATAATGACCTTGGTCTAACCGAAAGTTTGCAGTATTTTTGCCAAAATTTTGATCAAAAAGAATATAACAATATTAAGACAACGATCTATCTCAGCTTTTTAGTCCAATTTTTGAACAGCGATGTTAATCGCTCTTGGATTGTGGTTTGGTAGTGATTGATTTGCAGCAAACTATTTTCACAACCCTGTTTCTGCTGATATATTAAAATACTTCTGTCTCTATTTTTATGAATAAATCTTTTCCAGACTTTTCAGAGCATTTTATTGCATTTCAAAAAGACTTTTGACTACCAGCTTGTGGAATTTATAAGAATGCGATCTGTAGTCTGATTTTCATTTTTGCTTTTTGACTAACAGAGGGACAATAGAATGGTACAGTCTTAACCGACTTCTATGATTAGGGAGTTTGAATCCTCATTGCTGGATTTATTTACTATAAAAACTACCATCATTCTTTGATGCAGGGAAGTTTTGAGTGGAATAAACCTATTCTTAAAGAATATCGCAAAATATGCATTATGGTCATTCATTTGACTAAATATTAGTAGTGTGTTCTGACAGATTATTCAGCAGCTCGTGCTTTTATTTTCGGGTGATGAATCTGCTGGATATTTTGCGAATTTTCAGAGTCTCTTTTAATATGGGATTTATAATTATTTGGACCAATTATGAGTTTAATTTTCCCAATTGTTGCAGAAGTTATGGAAAAAGATGAGACTGAATCTCCTATTTTCGTTTTTATAGTTATTTTTCTGTTCTTACACTAAGTTTCAGTGCCCCTACCCATAGTCCTCGGTCCTGAAATAGCAACTGTTCTATTTTGAGAAAAATTTCGCTTATCATGAGAGATCGGTATCTGGGGACTGGTTTCCTCATATTTAATATCCTGTCAAATTTCAACTTTGCCCTCACTCTGATGAATTTGAGCAGTCAAAGAAAAGAGTTCATATTTTAATAGTCACATTAGTGTTAACAATAACAACAAGCATTCTTTCTATTTTATATCTTTGACTTCTTTGATCTGTATTATGATTTGAATTGGATATTTCTTTTGCTTGGTGACTAAGCTTGATTTATATAAAAGAAAAGATATATTTTCAGATGAATTGGAAATTTATAAGTTCTAATATCATACTGATTGCATTTTTATCGTTCTGTATCTGGCATTACAAACATTGGATATTTATAAAAAGAAAATAACAGATGGGACAATCTCCTCCATCTTATAGCTCATCTGAATTTGTTTCTTCCTCTCAATCTTTTATGGAATATTAACAAGTATCGGATTTTAAAACAAGAAATTAGATTTTTAGAAAACTGAATTAAATAGATGAAAAAGCACTGATTACAGGGATTACGAGGACAGGACTGAGCTTATCTTGCTGAATTTCTTCTCAATCAAAGGATATGAAGTTCACTGAATAAAAAGAAGATCTTCCTCTTTAATACCGATAGAATAGATCATCTCTATCAAGACCCACATAACTCTGATAGGAGATTGTTTCTTCACTATTGAGACATGACTGACAGCGCGAATCTTATTAAGCTCATTAGTGAAATAGCCCCAGATGAAATTTATAATCTCGCGGCACAATCCTCATGTCGCTGTAAGTTTTTCAAATGCCCGAAATATACTGCGAATACAGATGCCCTAGGTACTTAAGACTGCTTGAGGCAATTAAAATTGCAGTAGGCTTGAAAAAGTTTGTAAATTTTATCAAGCTTCAACCTCAGAACTTTTCTGATGATTAGAATACAACAGACCTGAATTATGATATAATGAAGATTCTCTATGCACCCTAGAAGCCCATACTGAGTTGCAAAACTATATTGATTACGAATAACAAAGAATTATCGTGAAGCCTATTGAATGTTCGCATGTAACGAGTTCTTTTTAATCACGAGTCTCCTCTCAGGTGAGAGACTTTTTGTTACTCGTAAAATTACAAGATGAGTCGCTCAGGTTTATCTTTGACTAACCTCAAGACTTTACATAGGAAATCTAGATGCAAAAAGAGATCGAGGGCATGCAAAAAGATTATGTAAAATGAATGTGGCTAATGCTACAACAAGAGAATCCTGATGATTATGTCTAGCAACAGGAGAAGCATACAGTGTTAGAGACTTTATTGAGTATTCATTCTCTGAAGTTGGTGCATTACTATTAGATGGATAGGTAAGTAGTAGATGATATAATGCTAAGACTGGAGAATGAAACAGTGGAGTGGACCCACAATACTTCAGTCCTGCAGAAGTTGATTTTACTCTGAGATCCAAGCAAAAGCTAAGGAAAAACCTCTGATGGTCTCCTGAATATACCTTAGATGTGTCGTGGAAATGGTAAAAGCTGATATAGAGCTTTTTAAACAGCATATTGAAAAGAACAGTGATTTACGATTTTATCTCAGCATGAATAATAATCTATGAATAAGATTCTAAAATATATATAGCTGGGCATACCGGTCTTGTCGGGTCAGCTATCTTAAGATGTTTACAAGCGTTAGGATATTCAAAATCTCATAGTGAGAACTTCATCAGAATTAGATCTTAGAGACAGTCTTGCTGTATCAGATTTCTATAAGACAGAAAAACCTGAATATATATTTCTTGCTGCTGCAAAGGTTTTGATTCTTGCAAATAGCAGGTTCCCAGCAAACTTTCTCTATGAAAATCTAATGATCCAAAACAATGTAATCCACAAAGCATACCTCCAGTAGAGTAAAAATTACTCTTTCTTGGTTCGAGTTGTATCTATCCTAAGTTTGCTCCAGCCAATAGAAGAAGAATATCTCCTTACGGGTCCCCTAGAGCCTACAAATGAGCCTTATGCGAATTGCAAAAATTGCAGGTATAAAAGCTATGTCAAAGCTATAATAGGCAATATGGGACAAGATTTTATCGCATGTATGCCTACAAATCTTTATTGACAAAATGATAACTTTGACTTAGAGACCTCATGTTCTCCCAGCGATGATCCGCAAATTTCATGAGGCAAAGGTAAAAACTTACTGATGTTACACTCCGAGGAGATGGTTTCCTTTAAGAGAATTCTTATTTAGTAGATGATATGGCAGATGCCTGTCTATATCTAATGGAAAATTTTACTCCTACAAAGGAACAAAAACGAAAATGGAGACATCTTCGCAAAATATTGGAACAGGGAAAGAGGTTTCAATCGTATCTTGCAGAACTTTATCCAAAAGGCTGACTACGAGGGGAATATTATTCGAGATATAACAAAGCCCTAATGGTACCTAGAAAACTACAAGATATAGAGAAACTAAGTAACATGACGATCCATAAAAGTAGAACTTGAGGAAGGAATAGAAAACTTATCAACGATTTTTAAGTAATTACAATTTATAAATAATTTTTATTTAAGATCATCATTTCATGGAAACAATTCTCATCACTTGATCAGTGGCTTTTATCTGATATCATGTCTCACTCCTAGAACAGGGAAAATAGTAATTGGACTCGACAATGAAAATGATTACTATGATATAAACCTAAAACATGCAAGAAGACAAGAGCTTTGAAAAAGTTTGAAAACTTCGGTTTCTACAAAGGCAATCTAGAAGATCTAGCATTTGTAACAAAGCTCTGAAGAAAAATAGAATAGATAAAAGTATTGAATCTTGCTGCACAAGCTGGAGTAAGATATGACCTTGTCAATCATATGCATATTCAGACAAATATTGTAGGTTTTCATAACCTTATTGAACTATCAAAACTAAAACATCATATACAAAAATTTTGTGTATGCTTCTAGCGCTAGTATCTATGGAGCGAATATGCCTTTTACTGTTGGGGATCAAACTGATACTCCCGATAAGTCTTTTATTGAGCAACGATCAGACGAACTGATCGCTCACAGTTATAGCTTTTTATTTTCAAGTTACCAACAGTTGGACTCAGATTTTTAATGTTTATTGACCTCGAGGGAGACCAGATGGAGCATATCTTTGCAAAAAGGAATCTTGGAAGAAAAGAAATCAGGTATTTAATGAAGGAAAACAATTAGAAATTTCACCTATATTGATGATATAGTAGATGGAGTGATCAAGTCTCTAAACTATATTCCAGAAAAGATCATTACGAAATCTTCAATCTGAATACATAAACACCGTTGTATTAAACGATATGATCTCTTATATTGAACAAGAATGTGGAAAAACTGGAAATAAAAATATCTTCCTGCTGACTTAGCAGACATTTCCCTGAAAGCTGAGTTGATATAGATCATACTCAAAAACTTCTCTGACGAGAAACCAAAGATTACTATACAGGAAGGAGTACATCAGCTTGTTAAGCGATATGAGGCAGTTTTATAACATCTAAAGCTACATTTTACCTATTAATATTCATAAATAGCTATGAAATCTTTGCAATCTATTGGACTTGGAGTATGTAGGGCTCCCACTAGCCTACCATCTCTCAGGGAACAATCTAATCGATTCGACATTTCGAGCAAACTCTCTGAGCTGAAAAATGGATTTGATGCAACAGAAGAAATCTGAAGCAAGATCTCAGAAGTTAATATCCACTATACGAACAATCCAGAAGAATTAAAACAGGCTGAAATCCTGATCGTAACTGTACCAACTCCAGTTGATCGTGACAATAACCTGACTACACACCACTAATCAAAAGCATCGACAATGATAGGTGAGTGCAGAAAAGGACAAACTGTTTGCATATGAATCAACCTTAGATCCTGGATGCACTGAGGAAATCTGTATCCTCTTCTAGAAAAATAGTGGACTGAAATATATTGAGGATTTTTCATGTAGGATACTCTCCAGAAAGAATCAACCCATGAGACAAAAAGGCATACTGTAGATAAAATCGCATAGTAAATGTATCGGCCTCTGACCCAAAAACACTGGAAATTCTCGCGAAATGTACTGATCAATTACAACAGGGACAATTCACAGCACCAAGCATAAAAGTTGCTGAGACTTCAAAAATTATTGAAAATACCCAAAGAGATATCAATATTGCAGTAATCAATGAAATCGCAAAAATTTGTGATAAAATGTGAATAAATACCTATGATGTCTTGGATGCGGCAGCAACTAAGTGGAATTTTCTGAAATTCACTCCTGGACTTGTAGGAGGCCACTGTATTGGGAGTAGATCCTTATTATCTAGCTAGAAGAGGCAATAAAAGTCTGACTTCATCCTGATGTTATCCTTGCAGGAAGAAGAATAAAACGATGATATGCCAGTTCGAGGTTGCTCATCAGGCAATAAAAACTCCTTATCCAGGCCAACAACAAAGTGCAAAATGCAAATATTTTACGATATTAGGCCTAACCTTTAAGGAAAATATTCCAGACTTTAGAAATAGTAAAATAACGCAGAGACCATCAGAGAACTCAAAAGAATTTTTGAACCAATATTGTTGGATATGATCCTTATCATGAATATCTTAGAGACTATGATAGAGAGAACTTAATCTTACCTCAGAAGAGATACTTACTGCACTTTCTAACGAAAACAAATACGATGCTATCATTTATGCCTCAAAATCATAAGGAATTTGAGCAACTTGATATAAAAGCCTTCTCAAGGAGAGTGAGTACTGACATTAAGGGGCAAGTTAAGAGGACAAGGATTTAAGCACTATAAAGTTTATATATAAGGAAAGGATCTGATTTACTCCCTTTTGTGAAATAGTCATAGATAATGCATACAAAAACAAAGAAAGCTGGTTATATCTTTCGTATCGATGATGTCACACCTTGAATGAACCGAGATAATTTTTGAGGTTAGAAAAATATTTGATACATATAATATCAAACCAATCATTGGACTTGTGCCGGATAATCAAGATAGACAATTGTGACTTGCAGAATACACAGCAGAATTTCGGGAGAAAATGAAGTTTAGCTGAGAAATGACGAATCATTGCACAGCATGGGTATCAACACCTCTACACAACGCACAACAGTGGAATCATAGCTCTCAATAACTATAGTGAATTTGCCTGACTCCCCTACAAAAGAACAATACGAGGAAAATTAAAAGGAAAAGAAATCCTAGAAAAACTTTAAAAAGAAGATTACGTGGCGAATGGCTCCAGCACATAGTTTTTGATGAAAATACATGTAAAAGTACTAAAAGAGTTAGAATTTGAATATATCACAGATGGAATAGCCCTTTCCCCATTTTTCAAGAGAGGCCTCAAATGGCTGCCTCAACAACTTCAGCCAATAGAAACGGAATCTGGACCATTTGTCGCATCCCAATAGCTATAGTCCAGCTTTTATTGATAATATAGAAGCATTCTGTAAAGCTGAATCTCAACACTGTATCAATGCTATTGAATCCTTGGACTATAGCTCCCACGAGGAAGTCTGTTTTTCTATAGATTTTTATGCTGAACAAAAACTCTATCGTTGACTACTTCAAATCCAAAAATCTAATTACCTTTCCTTATAGAAAAGAGTAAAGAATGCAGGGAGCTTTTGCACGACTGAAGAAGGCTGAGCGAGATACCTTAGGCATTACCTTGCTTATATATATCACTTTGATAGATGGCATATTTTACCAGCTGAATGGAGACCCTATACAACCTATGTAGCAGAAATAATCAACAGTGATGATAAAAAGCAGAAAAAGGCACTGTCCTAGAAATATGATGCTGATTGAGGAGAAATTCTCTCAAAGATTAAATCTCCAAATAAATATGGTTTTGATACTGCACCAGAAGTGATCAATGCAGCACTGTATCCCTCTAGCAATTATTCAATAGGATCATTTGATACGATTAAGGGATATGAGATAGACTACCTAATAACGGTTAATTTTATCCATGCTATCCCACCAGAAGAGCTGAAAAGCTACTATGCCATCTTATGCAAAAGACAATACCATAAAAACGATTATCGTCGATGAACTCGACAACAATAACAACTATCGTTTTAATCACAACTTTTCAGAAATTCTTCCATCAGATTATGTGTGCATAAAGAGCTCTCCATACTTTGTTGGAATAGAAAAATAGTAGTATTTAGTAAAAAGAAAAATAAAAGTCATTTTTAGTTCCATAAAAACTAAAAAGTAAAGATGAAAAATATCGTTATTATTATTCCTTCACTTCAGTTTTTGATGAGGAGCTGAAAAAGTAGCCTCAATTCTTGGAACTGAACTCCATAAAAGAATGATATGATATTTCTTATATTACTTTCTATGATAGCAAAGAAAAATATCCATTCAAGTGAACCTATTATACCCTAAATGAAGATCAGACTTCTTCATTTTTGGTAAAATAAAAATTATTTACCAGAGCTCTGAAAAATCAGAAATTTTTGCAAAGAACATAAGATTAATACTGTGATTTCCTGATGGAGGATGCTAACATACCAACAATCATCAGCCGCCTTTTTGGTCATGATTCAAAAATGATCATGTCAATCCATCATACTATTGCGGCATATGGCGAGGACTATCCGCTTATGTATTAAATATCTGTATAGATTTGCAGATACTATCACCGTACTTACCAGTTATGAAAGACAACACTAACACAAAATTTCAAAATTCCAGCACAAAAAGTGCAAATAATCCCTAATGGACTCAATCTAGATGAAATAAAAAGAGAAGCAAAAAGCTGCACTCCCAGCAGGAATATACTGCTCTCTTTGAAAATAAAAATTTACATTTATCAGTGTTGGACGTCTCAATCCTATCAAGGAATCAATCCCTCATGATCCAGAGTTTTTATCAAGCTTAACAAGAAGTATCCCGATACTCAGCTTATTATTCTAGGGGAAGGAGAGTTAAGACCTCAATTAGAAAAAGAAATTTGAGACAATTCAAATGTTACCTTTTTAGGAAACCATGAAAATGTCTTCCTTTTCTAATGAAAAGTGATTGTTTTTCTCTTAAGTGGTTTGTCTGAGGCATTACCCACTGTTATTTTTAGGGAAGCAATGGCATGTGAATTACAAATCATTGCAACGGAAACTCAAGGATCTAATGAGATTCTTTTATCTTACAATAAACTTTGAATCATAGTAAACAACAATGATATAGAAGAATTTCTTAATGCTATGGTAATTGTATACAAAAAAATAGGGAGAAGACGATTCTCACAAAACAGAATTAAGAAAAATTCAAAAATTCAGCACAAAGGAAGTTATACAACAATGGATTCCACTGATTAACTAACCTTTTTCAAAATAGAATAAAAACGACTTCGTATAAAGTGACTTCTTATCATATCACATAAGAAAATATTTCATTTTGTAATTTTATGCACTGTATGGAAGACAAGTTGCTACCTATATAACTATTTCTAAACGTTACTTCATACCCAGAGATATTACAACAACTCTTAACAAATTGTATATAACTATTCCAGTTCCAAAAAGTCTTTCATGGGTAATATCAATATAACGACTCGAAACAGAATTAAAAATAAGAATCAGCATTAGGTTGATAGTTAATAAAAACTCCTCAAGTATGAGCTTTTTATAAACTAATTCTATTAACTTCTTATCCTGGTCAATTGTTAAATGCTCAAATACCATTGACATGAATATAATGTCATATTTTTCTCATCTCTTTCTAAATAGTTGAAAAATATCTTCATGAACAAAAGTATACTGAGGAAGTTATTTCTTGCAATGTCCAGCTCATCTTTACTAAGATCAATGCCTTCATAATTTTTTGTAATTATGAGCAGATAAGCAAAAGTGCCTCAAAAATCAACAACCTAAATCCAGTATTCTTATATTTGTATTATAACTGAAAATTATATCTCATAATGACTTTCTAAGATACCTCTCATACCCTTTGTAATACACAAACGTATCAATATCATTTGAATAGTGATTTTTATAATAATCAAGATAAATACTTTCTTTTTCCATAATAAATGAATAAATAGCTAAAACTTTTTATTTATAAATCATTCTTGAATAAAACAAAAAGAATTTTCTCCATTACATGTAAGTATGCATATTCATTTTAGACCTAAGATAAGCTGCTTTTCCTATTTCTATTCTTTCCTTTTCATTTTTCAAGTAATACTCAATCTTCTCTATTGCCTCATCAATCGTCTCATAACAAACAATCTCTTTCCCATCCTCAAATACCCTAGACATTCAGAGCTTATTATCACAAACCTGCATCACTCCATTGCTCGCTAATTCATACATTCTACTATTACTTGGTCATTTATAGGAACTAAATGCAGATTAAATCAGATTTTTGCTCTTCTGTATACCTCCAAAGTTCTTCTTCAGTCAATTTTTGGATATATCAAAGCCTAAAGAGCTTATTACAAATCTTATAAAAATTCCCCTTTAATGATTTCCAATCCCCATTTCCTGTGCTCAATAGAGTTTTAACCTATCACCAAAATGCCTTTTTAACTTTGAAATTCTGAAGAACTTCGGAGGATTCCATATTACCTATATAACGAGTTCAATATCTCTATTATCAAAACGGATATCTTGATTAATATGGTCGCTCTAGCTCACAAAGGGGAGCCATATAGGGTTTTCATCAATGCTCTCTTAAGACATCAGCAATCGTTTTCCCCCTTATCATACATTACCCCCAACATAGGAAGTGATAATCATAATACTTAGTATAAGGCAACGAACAATACTTAATAGCGCTGGTGTCATCATCTGCGGTGGACAAAGCGATGAGTTATTCATTCCTTTTTAATAAATTTAGAAAATCTGGATGCCAATACTGTCCTGTACTCGTAAAAATACAAGCCTTTATTTTCTCTTCTCTACAAAAAGACAATAATGATTGATAATAATCTTTCTAAATCAGAATTTTTCTTATAGGTTTTATCCAAATCAGAAAAAGCAAAACCCTATTCAAGAGATCATGAGGAAAATAGAGAGGTAAATTGCTCTCTCTCCAAAAATAAAAAGTATATTCTCCTGTCTTCACCAATTCATCAAACTCTTGTTTATAATAGAGCAACATCTGAATATCAAAGAGCACCTTCTTATCCTTTTTCCCAAAACAGTATGCTAATATGCATTTTAAGATTTTTCAGCTACTAAATACACCTCCCAGAGAAAAGTCCTAAATGGAGGTAATCTAAGCCATTTCTGAGCACTTTGAGGGAAAAATCTCGTATTAGAATATTTGAATTCAATCACTCTCAAACCAGCATCCTTTGCCAAATGTTTCCTGGCTGAACCATGCGTCGAGGCCTCTGATGCGTAGGATCATCCCAATACTCAAAGTATAAGGTGTAGGTGATAGCATCAATTTTTCCTCCTTTTTAAAACTCTCGACATTTCTCAAAAGAGCGCAATTTGTTCATTACTCAAAATATGCTCTAAAACATGAGAACAATAAATAAAATCAAAAGGTTTCATCAGGGTAATCCAGTTTCCCTTTGGAAATATCTCATTCCTTAACCTGTAATCATTTTTCATTACAAAAATTTTACCAGATCTAGGTTAGTAATCTACACCATGAAAATTGATTTTCTTATGCTGCTTATCATATAAAAACTACCGACCGCACATCCAATATCGAGCACTACATCTCACTTTTTCAACAAAATATCGACTTTTCATCTTTCCAACCTAAAGATTTAGAAGCACTTTTATTTCCTTCTATGTATCTTTTTGCATAATAAAGGTAATTTCATCAACAATGAAGAATGAGATAAAAATCCTGACTTTACACCTCCTTATTTATCAACTTCGAGACCTCAAGAGAATTGGACTCATAATGATCAGCATCCAATAGGTATCAATACTTTCCTTATACGGATGTGTAAGATTTTTCAAATCATATTTGTATCTTCTCTAAAATAACCTCTCTCGCTCCACTTTTAAAATCAGTAGTAATAGTGGAAGTCTCAAAAATCTTGCCTCCAATAAGACATTTGAAATCCTCCACAGAAGACGCATAAAAGGAGATAAATCTGATTTTGCAAGATATTTAAAAGATATTTTTGCTGACCAAGGAAAAGATGCTATCCTCCAGTCCATATTCCTGAGTCTCTAGGGAACTCCTCTGTGGGCCATCTCAGACGACAAAGCCAGACCCAATCTTTATTTCCCAAATGAGATAATCCTTCCATAATTATTTCATGGTGTTTTTCTTTGATAAGTCTACCGACCGTAATATAGACACGCTTATTTCTAATTTTTCTGAAGTTTATCCTCAAGTGCCTCTTTGAGAGTGACATTATTTTTCCTCATCGATAGTATTATAGACAACTTCGATTTTTTGTTCTGGAATGCCTAAATAACAAGCAAGATCCTGCCTATTTTCCATAAAATTTACAATAATCTTAGCTGCCCTCGGATAAAGATTTTTATAAAAGAGCTTCTGAAGCCATCACCTGTAAAAATTGACGTGCGTTCTAAAAGAAATCTTGGCTTCACACCTAGCTATATATATGAATAAAATTAGAGATTTCAAGAAAACTAATCCCATCATCTAGTGAATATTTCTTCCTAAGAGACTGAAAACGATAGATAAACCAAGGTAAAGCAAAAACAAATAAAAGTATTATTGATCGTAGAAAGGGGATATGAACGACTCATTAGGTAAAATCGTATAAACAAGCAGACTTTTAAAGTAAAAATATAAACCTGAACTCCTTTTTGATTAACTCATTCGCCTGATTGATAACTACCCTCTCAGCACCTCCACTTCCAAAGAATTGATTAAAAATAGTATTTCCTATCCGTCCTCAGATTTTTACTTTTTCATACTAATTTCTCTAAATTTCTAAATAGGCCTCAACTCCCTCTTCCAGTCAAACCTCTCTCTCACTTGCTCATAAGAAACTCAATGTACTTTTCAAACAAGAGGCTAAAGACTGATTTAAAAGCTCTTTCTAAAGCCTCAACACTTCAGGGCTCAACAACAATAAAATCTCTCCATCAGCGATTTCCCTCGTTCCACCAACGTCCATGCTAACGGTGATACACCTGAGCAAATAAAAGCTTGATCACCGTCGTCGGTAAAGCCTTCTTGGAGACTCGGATTCACAAAGACATCAATATGAGGTAAAATCTGAATATACCTTCTCTGGACTTTGATATCAGAGAAAACTTATCTTGTCTCATAATCGAGCGCTTCAACCTTTTTCCAAAGCAAATCTTTCTTCTCCGTCTCAAATAATCTGAGAGTTTAAGATGTCTATTCTCTTGTTTAAGCTGGGCAAACGCGTCGATCAGAAGATCAACTCCTTCAGTTTCCATCAATCTCCCCAACAAAAGCCAATCAAAATCTGATTAGGTTTGTCTTCTCTCTCAGGACAGGAGAGAGTTAAATCCTCTATAAATCACAGAGATTTTTATTCGTAAACTGTTGAATGAAAGGCAGATTTCCGTGAGAAATAGCCCACTAAACTGTCTGCAAGCCTAAAAATCAATCTTCAAAAATCTGATCATAACATCGAGCAAAACTGTCTTTCGCTTAAGATAAACCTTTCACGAAACCAGAACCATGTTCAATATGGATTCGTTTTATCTTTCGAAGTTTAGCGAGTAATCATCGAGAAAGGTTGAAAGGAAAAACCTAGTATGCGTCTGAATAATATCAGCTTTTTCTGCTTTTTATTTTTGGATTTGAGACCAGAAAGTAGCACTTCGAATTTTTGGGACAGGAAAATTGGAAATCAATTCGAGATGCTGGAAGTATGATTACTGTATATCCATCCTGCTCATAAGAAGTGAGATTTTCAGGTTGACCAGGAGAAAAACAACATTAATCAGCTTTCATGTTCAGAAAAAGCCGAACTTCGCTCTTTGCAAGCTTCAACTCCTCAAATGTGCGGCGGGAAATAAGGCAAAAACTGGAGAACTTTTCATATTTAAAAGCTGCATAAAACACACTATATAGATATTATGGGGGAAAAAGCAGTAGTCTTTTTGTTCTTGATAATTGGGTAAAATACTTATGCTTTGGGAGGATGTATGTAGAATATTCAGATGAAAACCGTCGATCAGGCACTTCAATCCTATGAACAGGGAAGATATTCGCTTTTTGGGTACTTTTTGAGAAAAACAGGTGAGCATATTTATAGTTTTCTACTTGAAAAACAAACTGAAATACAAGACTTTCTGAACATCTTACAAAAGGCTTTTGAGACGCTTTTAGAGCTTCCTCTTTTCTGAAAAGAAAGAACTAACTGAAGAAACTTTCAAAGAGCTAGTGAAAACTCTCTCAGAATCAGCACTTTTCTGAGCATCAATCTTTTCTGAATTCTCAACTGAGAAAAAGAGATTTTAAAAAGAAATTAAAACTGACTTTCAAAGTCTTTAAATGAAAAAGGCTCAAAATCAAGATATTTTCAAGTTTTTATCTTGAACATTTTTAGGTTTTTACTTTACGGGTTTTTCAATCGCAGTAGGAATAGGATTAGCTGCTTTTTATTAGGTTTCCTAACCTTCAATAAAACGCCGAAGATTTTTATCAATCCAAAACTCTTTATTTCGACTTGAGCTCAAGCATTTTTTCGGATATAACGCCTATTTTAGAGACTCAAAAAGAAGAAAAATCAGACTTGATCAGTCTTTTCGACTCTCTCTGTAATTACTAGCATGAGCTGAGCCCTCACACTTTTCAACGAGGAAAGCTATCATATCTCTGAGAAGCAAATTCTAAGCTCCTAGCTCTACTCTCGTAGCAAAACAGGCAGAAAAATAGCCAACCAGAGATGAGTACCTGGTTAAAAATGGCTCCATCTTCCTGCACTGAACCTCACTCCTCTTAAATCTGCAACTACTACAAAAGCTTAGTTTTTAGTCTAGGGAACCAAGATTTTGATCTTGATTTGAGCAGCTGCTGGGCTCAATATGAAAATAATATTGAAAAGTCTCTAGCTGGGGCTGAGAAATTTCTGAATCAACACTAAAAACAGATCAAAAATCAGATTTCAAATCTTTTTGACTTAATCTAGATCACTATTGAGATCTCTCAATCGATCAAGCTCAGCTACGAAACAACAGTATCCGAGACTTTTCAATAAATTACCAATCATGGATAAAAATTGACTACGAATGAATCTACCTCAGGTATGCACCAGCTTCCTGAACAAATCACAAGCCTTGAGAAATTTCGGCTTTCAAAGCTACTTTATCAGCTCGATCCTATAAATATAACTTTTAGAAAAGATCTTTTTCAAAATTAGCAAAACAGGTATTCAAAAAGCTAGAGTGAAAACAGGAGACTTCTCTATCACTTTGAAATTGAACACTTGCTTATCAAGAAAAAGACTAGATTCCTTATTCCCGTTCCTCACTTTCTCAAAAGACGATGGACAAGCGGTTGTATCAGCCTTTTATAAACTTTTAAAATCTTACACTAGAGCACTACTCCTCTGGAGTGTGCTTTTTAATGATTCAATCATAAGCAAATGCGTGTCGATGATGCATGTCTCATACTAGTATATACGACTTTAATCACGCTTTTCCATCTTCATAATCAAAGTCCACTATACTTTTACGTATATATTATTTCTGAGCAGCTGGTCTTAGGGCAAAAATCGTCTAAAAAGCCTGAAGTTTTCCACGGTTTCATAAAATTTGTTGCAAAATTTTTAGCTTCATAAAATTCATCAACAATCTTTGTACAATCTTCCAGAATCTAAATCTCGTCACTGGGCTGTAGCCAAAGCTGATAATTAGAAACTGATATGCTTTCCCATCGTTTCTCGTCATGTAGTTTCCCTAGAAAGCATCGAGAAAAGGTTGATCGAGAGATTTCTCCTGATATGTAGATCTGGGATCGAAATTGCCTCTCAGACTTTATACTTATTCATTAGGATGAAATACATCAAGAAATCAAGAAAGGTCTGAAAGGTAATTAATCGCTCATATCGCGACCCTAAAACGGTAGAGATAACTCTCCTTTCGTAATAAAATAAATAAAAATCAGACTCAAATTAAAAGCTACTCCAAATGGATTTTACGGAATGAATAAAATAATCAAGGTGAAGTGCCCATTTTCAACATTATCTCTATTTTCATAAGGCAGAATATATTTCTCAGGCGAGATTTTATCATTTGAGCAATAATTGATCGCATAATTATCCCAATCACAAGAAAAATGACACGTTGCTCACTAATAAACTTAGAAATACTTGATTCTGCAAATGTTAGTAGTTTACTATTGATTCTCGTAGTTTTGAGAGGAAAGATTAAAAGCCAACAGAAGTATAAGTAAAGTGAGAATGAAAAATCAAATAAAAATATCAACCTCTCTTCATATTGACTTTCTCTTTCAGAATATTTATAATAATTTTACTAACATTATCAAAAATGAGAAAAATTCAGCTTTTATATTTTTATTAGGAATCTTTACTTTATTGATTTACTCTTGTCAAAAGGAACAAGATTGTACATGTCAAAACAAAGAATCTTCCCAACTGAGAGAAAAATTCAAAAGGGGAAATCAACGATACTGATCACAACTCATCATGAGCAAAATAATCGTGTTAGACCTGCTTTGATAGCTACTCATTGGATCGGGCTCCTGCTTTGGAAGATGAAGTGGCATGATGAGTTTGAAGGAAATCAGTTTAATCAACTAGTATGGACTAAGATCCCACGTGGTCGTTCTCTCGAATAGTACATGTCTTTTAATAGAAATTGCAAGGTAGCAATGGAACTATTAAGTTAAAGCGCATCGTAAATACACTGGAGAAAAAGCTGCAAGGGAAAGGGCCATTTCTAACTGGAGGCATCTGGACCAGAGATGAAAGATTGATCTTGTACTGAGGGATCAATTGAGTGCAGGTTTAAAGTTGAAGACTCGAGGAGCCCTGGCATTCTGCACTTTGGCTGCTACTCAACAACAGTCCAACTCCATGGCCGGATGGTAGTGGTGAGATTGATATTATGGAACGTTTCATTCTTGTGGCTGGCACTATCAGCCCATAGTGATTATACTTATAATCCTAGGGATTGGAAAATTCTCCCTCGTAATACAGGAGTGTCTCTCGTTTAAGCATGAGAATTTAATATCATTGCATTAGAAATCCAGAAAGATCTCTTAATTTGTGGCAATGGAGAGAGGAAATTTGAGATCCTCGTATTGATACAAAGATAAAACCCAGTTTCCTTTAATGATCAAGTAGATATTTCCTTCATTGAGGCAATTAGAAAATGGCTCAGTAAAGTGGTTAAAGAATCCTGAGAAACTCCCCACCCAAATGGAGATCGACTGTGGTATTTTATAAAGTAAATAGAAAAAAGAGTACTATGTTTTATAGCACTCTTTATTACTAGATTTATGATAAATAAAAAAAAATCTGAGTTCAGACTTTTATTGTTAATATGATAGTCAGCATCAATCATTCTCCATCCTTTGACCTTGAAGCTACTATCTGTTCTGGGTTTTGAGGTTGATCTGGAGTAGGCTGTATGGATTTTGATAGAGCTCTGAAACTGGTTCTGAATTCTCTCAATTTCTGCATCGATGAGATTTTTCTAGCGTCTTCCCTATCTTCACATCCTTTCCATCAGAGATATGCTCTGAATTTTTTCTTTGTCTTCATCAGAGGTTTTTCCTTTTGCTCATTCATAGATTTTCAATCTGATAGATCAAAGATTCAAGCCTATTTTTGATCTCAACAAGTTCTTTCTTTCTCTATCTCTTCAGCAAATGTCTAGATCGCTTTTGCTTCTGCGAGCTTCATCAGAGATATTAGTTGATCAACTGGAATAGCTACCTTCTGAGATTTTCCAGTTGATTTTCCTGAGCATGCACATCTGAGGGATCTCTGTTAGCACTGGGCCGTGTCGCAAAAGTCACCAATCTCGCATGCTTCTATTGAGTAACCTTCATACAGTGCTGTTATGCCCAAGAGACCTATTATCTCTTGCAAACTGCCCTTTCCCTGAGTAAATATGCACAGCCACAGGCATTCCGATTTGTCAGCTGTTGCGTATAAAGGCTTTGATTTTGAAATGGGATTGTTGTATTTCTTGGGATCATCATATGCTGATCCCTTCCTCATTTCTCGTACGTCAAAGAGAAAGTGGAGTTACATCAGCAAAAGAATATCCTCACACTCCCTGGACGATTCCTCACTGAAATGTGCAGCTCCTCGACTTACTGATTCACTCTGGGTTCACAGTTGATTTCTGGCTCCTTTTCCGAAGATGCTTTTACGATTCCTCAATCTCTCATGCATTCTCGCTGGAACTCTCCAACAAGAATAAGCATCATTACCACTTTCAGATTTATTTAATTTTGAATCATTAAGCGCATCTCAAACTGGTTCTCAGCATCTAGAGCATAAATCTGATGTACTATTTTCTGAATTGGAGCTCTTGTCAAAGTCTCACCAAGGTTTCTAGGAGGTCCGTCAGCATCTAGCTGATGAGTAAATGGAACTCGAAATATCAACTCCTTTCTGCTAGATGAAAGCTGCCAGTCGTTTAGCCTCAGTTTCCTCCTCCACTCTTGTATTGGGCCGGCATACTACGTGTCCTAAGCCATGACTCTCCCTAGCTTTTGAAAGCATCAACAATGTAATTGATAATTCTCTGACCCCAATCAGCACCTGCAAGTTGAGTATCTCCAGAAGTAGAAAGTACCTGGAAAGTCTCTCAGCACTCGATTTCTAAACTACAGTCACATCAAAGGGTTCCTCTCCTCCAAGATCTTCATTCATTAGATCTTTCACTCAGATACCTTCCATAAGCAAGTGCAAGAGCCGCAGCTGTCACCTGGATAATTCTCTCACTCAAGTCCTGCAATTTCTCCAGCAGCCTTTGTAGCATTTCTCTGAGAGTCGTTAAAATACGCAGGATCGGTAATGCAGCTTTGTGTATGTTCCCCCAAGGGAATTTCTGTGCATCAGTCTTGAGTTTCTGTAGCTGATGAAAGCTGAGATTTGGCCTCAGGTTTATACTTCCTTTTCCATCTACAACGACAGTACCTCTCCATCACTTCCTCTTTAGTGTGTCATAGGTCATATTTTTGAGTTCATCTCTAACTTCGCTTATATTTTCACCAATCCATCTTTTTCACTGCAAATCACATTTTTGGTTCCAAATCGTCTAGCAAATTCCAAGTAAAGTTCACACCCTTTAATATAAACGATAGATGGAGTTGTTCTATTTCCAGCATGATTACCCTCAGATTTATCACCAAGCATGTAATGAAACACAAGAGTTGGTCGTCCTGTCTGATCCAACAATTTTGCCACTGTATACTTTAATACAAACAAAGTCTGAATATTTTTCAGATATCTGCTAGTAAAACCCAGTCTATCTCTCTTTCATAGCACCTAAAGTATATATATGCTACACATCAAGAGATTTTTATCAAAAAGAAAAGAAACTGAGTTTTAGACTTCTGTTTTCATAAATATTTTATTTTAATATGTATTGTTTTACATTTCAGATTGAAATTACCCCAAAATAGCTTCATCTTTTCTGCTAAAGGCAGTTGCTATCTTGTCTTTTCATCCTGGAGAAAGCATCATATTCAAGCCTTTTGATCAATAATGATCACGTCCTCAGATGGAAATATTCACTTTTAACTCAGAAATAAGAGATTCTGTACTTTCTTTGCCCATCAGTATAAAGAGGTATTACACTATCAATATCTCAGATCAATACAAACTCTTCAGTCAATCTGTCCTCTTAACAATTTTAGATATGCAGAAAGGTAGCTGAGCGATGTGCAAATAGAATCGTTTTCTCCTCTATTTTCAATTTCAGAAGCAAGTGCCTGATACTCAGTTTTCCTCTATTTCTAGCAGATCTAGCATGAGATCAAAAGGTACTTTACGCATGGTTTAACTGATCAAAAGTTAAAAACTCTGAAAATGATCTGGTCTTTTTCAATTTCAATCCCTATCAAAAAGTCTCGCTGGATATGCGGAAATAAGCAGCTGACGAGCCTCGATCACTACTCAACCTTTGACTGAAGATAAAATCACTTTCTCAGTATCTAAGCGGTAAATCTTGCTCCATGAGCAGCTCTGAATATTATTTGATTGCACATCAAGGATTGGAAGATTCCTTACATTGACCTGATTTCAGAGAATCACTGTTTCTTCTAGAAGTAGTACTTGCGCTCTCTTGGATCCCTGGCTGCATATAAATAGTGGCACTTGCCTGATTCTTCGCATTTGAAAGAACAAGAGACACGATCTGAAGATCTATCTTGCACTGAGAAGTGAAGAAGATTAAGGTGATATTGCTTTGCAGGCTGATCTTCTCTCACTGACAGAGCAAAAACATCTCTAGAGTAGAACCTGATTGTGCAGTATTACATCTATCTCAAGCTCAGTATCTAGAACTAAAGCTGAATATTTGAGCTGGTTGAGTATTTTGAAGAGAGATTTCTTTTACCAGAAAAATCAATCCCAAAAGCTCAAAAACTGAAGTATTTGAGAGAATGAGTTCGGATGTATTATTTTTGAAATCATGATTATTATCTCCTGAGGAGTGATAAAACCATAGTCCCGTCTCTCACTGATAGAGCGTTTCAAGATCATTTCCAGACAGAAGACTTTCAAAATCAGACATTAGAAAAGTCAATTCCTGAAGTTCTGAGCGGAGTTTCTGTTGTAATCTTCCTAGAAGTCTCAGACGGCGTCATGAGTTCTGGATTTTGGAACTGCTGCTGGATTCTCTTTGCCAAAGGAGAACGAAGACTATAGCAATGATACTTAAAAATGCCAATATCATGAAGAAAACCTGTTTTTAGTAAGCATAAGATTCGATTTAAAATGCTAAACGACCTGATTGTACTAATCAGCGATAGGAAATCAAGAAAAGCTTTGCAAGAAAACTTTATATATTTTATATACATTTTCAATAAAAATGGCAAATACAAAAAAGGAAAGAAAAGTCTGATTTTTCGTAGTTTTCAGGATTTTAGGTATACTTAAGGTAAGTTTTATTATGCCTTGTACTATGCAACCTAAGGATTGTCAACAATTACTTAAAACACATATACTACCTCGAAAAAGTGAGATAATCTCTCACAACCTACCAATCTGCACGAGGAGATAAAAATCTGAATGTATCAATGCATTTGAGGTTTTTCCTCAGATCAAAACAAGCTATTTCTGAGTTTAAGAAAGAAGAAAAAGCTCTTGCTCCCAACTTGAGCACTCTCTGCTCCAACCTCAAACTGCGAGAGCAAGCTGATCACAACCTTTAGAAAAGATTTTTCATAGAAAAATAATCTCTCAAAACTCGCTACAGATGCCTCGATCTCAGCAAAAATAGCTGCTCTTCAAGAGTTAGGAGATATGCTGGGTTTCTACTTTTTGAAAATATTGAGAATAACCATGAAGAACTCCCAAATCTCTCCTAATCACACAAACAAGCACTACTACCTCAAGCCCAATAATCCAAAAATCCTCAAGGAGACATCACCCAAAAGATCAAAATCAGAATTTTCAATCTCTCACGTGAAGCACTACGATAGCTGGGAATAGATCACGACTATCAAATCCCTAACAACGATGAAAACTATTGAACATATCTTCTTACTCTATAATTGCTATCTTCTATTGCAACCATTACTGCAATCATTAGGGCTGTGATGAGATATATCTATTCTTTTTGAATAATCATAGAATGATTTTTCTAAAAGTAATGCTACCAAAATCAGATGGAAAGACTGATCGTGAGCAAGAAAAAGAAATCGCAAAAAGATATGAAAGAAAAATCTCTGAGAATGTCTCAGCTGTATAATTCGATTAGCACAGAATATCTCGAGTTGAGTACCCGAGAAACAATGATGCATAAGTTTTTGGGAAGCAGAAGATTGTAATGATCTATCAATACGAATGAGGACAACTCAGCTTTTATCGTTGGAACCTATCCTGAATCATCAGATCGTAGAAAGTGCGATTTCTGCACAATTCCTAAAACTGTTCGCTAGAAAGAGTCTGCAAAACCTGATCCTTTCAGAAAAATATTATGATATCATGCCTCTTGAGCCTGAAAAAGATCCAGTCTATACGATCAGAAACCTTTTAAGCAGATGCCGGATGATCCAATGCAATATCATTGATGCAATGGGTAAAAATCTAAATCTATGATACGGTAACTGCGATATTAGTAATTAAGCCTGAGGGATCTGACTCATAATGCCAAAGAGACAGAAAGCAGCAGATAGACTTTATAAAGGCTCTGATCTCTATCGACAAACTGTCAGCATTGAAAAACCTCTTGAAACTCCATCTCAGATTTCTTTCCTTTTTATTTATGGGACCAAGTGAAAAGCTAATTTCTCATAAAAACAGGAAGAGAATGTTAGCAATGGTAAGAATGGTAAAGGCCAAGGAAGAAACGATGAACTACTATCGGTGAAGAAGCTGAAATCCGATTTACAGATCTGGATTGATTGTGATTAGTTCCTCTGATATAGATGGACAGGCAAGAAATAATCTGAAAGCTATGGAATCTGCATATAATGTTTTCACTGACGAATATAGCAATGAGAATCTCTGATAATAATACTAAGCACGATATCTTTACGAGCATTTTTATGCCTTTATGGAAGATTGCTACCAATTATTATTTGACTGGTTTCTTTTATAAATACTCATTTTTTCTCAACTAACGAATTGACTTCTCTATGCCATTTTGGAGACAGTATTTATAATCGTTCCCCTGTGATTGAATGGATGCAGTATAGGTATTGTCTGCACCGTCTAACTCTACCACAATTTAGGATGAAGAAATGGAATGGTAAAGTAATGACCGGTATCTTAGCAGAAAAATTTATGAGTGAAAACTCTCTGATATTTTGAAGGATTATAAGAATCACTGGGCAGTGACGAGCAAAACACTGAAGAAGAAAAGCTGATTCCACTCGATGAATATCAGACTTCTCATCCTAATGCTGTAGTTGAGGAATGAGAGAAGAGAACAATTGATGGATTTGATATCATTTCAAAAGATGGAGTAGATACTGTTGAGACAGATGATTCCGACTGAAACCCTTATGGATATAAGCTCTATAAAAATGCAGTACTCCTCTGAACCAACATCTACAGAAACTCAGCTAACACCAGTGTATATGAAAAGAAGATAGAACTAGGCACCACTATATGATTGGAAAAATCAGGTACCTGAAAATCAGCTTTTCTTGCAAACTATGGCGAGACAAGATCTCTGGAATGGAGATGAATCTGCCTTTATTGATCCAGCATGGAGATCTTGCTGAAGATGTCTTAAGTTTCGTACCAAAAGAAAGGGCTAAAGATGTGGTATATTTTGACGCGGGAAATGAAGATAGGCTATGGGACTTAATCTTTACGAGATCAACTCACTTGATGAAGCAGATAGAACGGTAAATGATGCAACAGGAAATCTTTTGAAGATGTTCTGACCGGAAATCTTTGGTCCAAGAATTCAGGAATATTTCAAGTATGGAAGTCTGACTATTTTGAGGATTTTGATGATAGACCAACACTCTTGGATGTAGTAAGACTCTTTACTGATGAGACCTATAGAGAAATCAAAACCGCTCAAAAGTCACTAATGCTGTGGTAAAGAACTGGTGGAGAGAACCTATAATCTATGGAGATAGGAAAAAGTCTGAAATTATCCCATATTTCTTCTAAGTTCGTATCATTTAATACCAATAGATTGATTAGAAATATCATCGGACAAACAAAATCAGCTTTCACTTTTGAAGATGTGATGAATAACCAGAAGATCCTGCTTGTGAACCTTTCAAAAGGTAAAATCTGAGAACTGAATGCGCAATTGCTCGGTATGATTCTGGTTTCCAAAAATCTATAACTCAGCAATGGGAAGAGCAAAGCTTGATCCAAAGGATAGAAAAGGACTTTTTATCTCTACGTGGATGAGTTCCAGAACTTTTGTATCAGGGAACCTTTGCGGATATCTTGTCTGAGGCCAGAAAGTATAGACTTGGACTGATCATGGCGCACCAGTATATCGCACAGCTTGAGACGGGGAAAAGGAATGGAGAAAGTGGAAAATCTGATGTAAAAGCGGCGGTATTCGGTAACGTGGGTACAATGATGAGTTTTTAAGATTGGTGCTCCCGATGCGGAATTTATGGAAAAGGAATATGCACCTCTTCTCTGACCACAAGACATTGTGGCTATTGCTAACTATAAGTCCTATATCAAAGCTTAACATTGATAATGCGACGAGTAAAGTATTTAGTATGAACTCGATTTATACCAAGGATTATCAAAATAAGAAGATCGTTCCTCTATTGCAAGAATATTCATCCAAAAAAATACGGTAGAGCTAGAGTTTTTGTTGATGCGGAAATCTCAAATAGGCTCTGAGTATGATGAGAAAGGAAGTCTTGATAGTTTACCAGATATCCCTCAAATAGGAGACGATTCTTGAGCTGATGAATAAAGTAATATCAAAAAAACCTGAGTTTAATTCAGGTTTTTAGATTTTCTAGAAAATAAGACACCTATTATTCCAAGAATCAGTACTTCTTCATCAATGCTTTTAGGATCAGGATCTCTTCACATAAAATCAAGAAGAGTTCACGAGCTGGCTTTCTACATCCCTGAGCAAGAATCTTATCTCTATAGAGATTTCAGATTTGAGAAGAAAAATATTCAGTTTTCTTTTATCTTTTGAAAAACATCAGCCTCAAGAAGTTCAGCTCGCATATAAGAATAGTACCCAGCTCCATATCAACCCTCAAAAAAATATGCAAAATGAACAATACAGCTGATACTCCTGACCTCTTGGGAAGAGAGAATAACGATTGCTAATCTCTAGAATATACCTTTCCAATTCCTCAGAAGATGCTTGGAGACTCGCTATCATAAAGACTCATATCTACAAAGTGCAAGTCTGCACTGTCTTAAAACAAAGTTTCCCCATCATTCGAGTTTGTGAGATTTTCTTGTGTCTGCAACATATGAAAGAGGGATCTGTTCTCAGGTTTCTGAATGTTTTTGCTAAAGACTTTAAAAGCTTCCTGATCTTTCACCCAGTTTTCCATCAATTGGCTTGGCAACTCTACAAAATCTCGTTCAACATTAAATCCATTCAGCTGAGCGTATCTAGAATCAGCAAGCATTGCATGAAGTGCATGTCCAAACTCGTGAAACAATGTCTCTACATCCCTCTTGTAAAGCAGCGTTTTACCATCTCTATTTTCACTAAAATTTTTCAACATTGATAACCAAAGGTAAAGAATTCTGAATCTTTTTCTCTGAGAATATCTGCCCATGCTCACTGCCTTTTCCCAGCACGATAAAAAGGATCTAGGACAAAAATGCGATCTTTGTATCATTAAAATACACTTCATATTCAAAAATCGCTGATGGTCATTCAGACTTTTTGATCTTTCTCATTTCAACACCCAAAAAGTTTTTACAAATTTCAAAAAGCCAATCAAGTACATGATCAAATTCAAAATATTGCCTCAACTCCTCTTCATCAAAGGAATAAAATTCCTCCTTATATTTTCTAGCATAATACGCCAAGTCTCGTGGATTAATTTCTATTAGGTTATATGTAGACTTTAAGAGTTCTAGTTCATTTTTTTGCCTTTTAGTTTAGCTTTTTTTCATGCGATTTCTCAGATGAGTTTTTTTAACTTCAGCAGGACTTGAAGCCATCTTATTTTCTAGGCTCTGATGCGCAAAATTCTCATATCCAAGAATCTGAGCCCTATTTTGCCTTAACGATAAAAATTCAAAAATCAGATTTTTATTTGAATATTCCCCCTTTGAAGCCCATTGATTGAGCTGCAAATAAATAGTTTTTCTGATTTCAGGATCATCACAATATTTGAGAATTGCCTGTAATCCAGAAGGATTAGCATCAAATGTAAGCACTTTTTCCGCCTTTGAAGCCTTTTTAGCCATAGTTGAAAATGTCTTCGGTAGATTCGAAAAGGAGTCACTATCAGGGAAATTGATAAGAAAAATGAGACTGTTCATCTGTCACATTATTTTGGATTTTTCGGAAATTTCTGATATTTTCTTATTGATTTCTTTAATTTGTTCCTGAGTTTTCTGATCTAGATCAATCCCCCTCTGCTTAAAATACTTGATCTCAAGCTCAAGAATTCTGATTTGATCAGCATTAAGATTATCTCTCTTTAAAAAATCAGAAAGGACCTCATAATATCTCCTAGAATAAAGCAATTTGATTGCTAAAGTCCTCATATTTAGATCTAAAATCCTGAATAATCTTACGAATTTCCGGCAATTTCTCTGTTGAATTGAGAAAATTCAAAATATTTCGAAGATATCCAAGATCTCCCTCGATAAACAATTCATCAAAAGTCAGGTTTTTCAGCCTTCTTTTTCTAGAATCATTTCAAAATCAGCTATTTCTTGAGATAGGAGCTCATTTAGTAAATCAGGAAGGACCTTCTAAAAGCCTCTGAGGATTTAAACAGTTCGAAATTAGGAATTCAAGTTTTTTGAGTTCTATGAGAAGTTGTGATTTCATCACTTAGATTGAAGATAAATTAAATAACTTTTAGGAGCGGAGAAAGCACATAAAAGTCAAAGCAGAAAAAGAAAACAGATTACAAAGAAAAAGAAATCAGAATCGCTTTTTCGTCGCTCAATATCAAGGATTTCCTTGAATAAAAAGGATTTCAAGGACAAAAACCCCGATCTCTCAGAAAAGCACATACCAAAAACGATCTTGAACGGCAATTGGGAGAATGAACCGCAGATACGGCAATGTCGCAAAAAGACGGCAAAAATCCTGCAAGCAGGATTCGTGAGTTTTCATACCTTAGAACCCCTTTCACAAGAAGAACTAGAACAGAAGCCTCAATTAGAATTGTAAAAGCTAACGAAACAAGAAAAGCTTTTTCATATCATATATTTAGCATTTAGTTGAGGAAAGAAGAAAATAAGTTGTGCTGTCTCTCAGCGATTGATTGCAGCTGTATAACTTCAAACAGTTGTTGGAACAGCATTCTTTTTGAACCAAATAATCAACATATGACTGATACCAAGGATTTCCTTCAGACAACTTTTTGCTTTGCAAGTCCTACAACAACAATCTTTGCAGCTTCAGCTACAGAAACACTCTTATTTGGCTTTGAAATTTCCATCTGGATATCCTTTTGATAATTCCTAGGCTTTTTGCTACACAAAGATCATTTGCAAACCAATCTGAGGTACTTACATCCTTAAATCCATTCGTTTTTAAGTTGAGTAGCGGTTGATCGATTTGATGCCACACAAGAGCTCTTATCAACTCCTAAAGCTCAAACCATAATTTTTACAAGTTCAGCACGAGAAAGCGAATTCTCAGCTCTATAGGTCCCATCTGGATATCCTCAGATAATACCTTTATTCTTCAAAAAGCTCAATAGCCTTTGCATAGACATGGTTTGTATTCACATCACTAAAAAGATTTTTGACTTCAGGCTTCTACATCTTTATCAGTCTTTTTGTTTCTTTTATTGAGAACAACCTTTGTCTCTCCACTAGTCAACTGCTCTGCATGATAAACAAGTTCAAGAGCATATCCTGTTGAAGTCTTTACCACTTGATAATGTTTTTCCCATCCTGAGAGAGGATTAGTTTTTTTCAATCGTTCATCCATAAGTTTGAACAGATCGAAAGATCATATTCAACATTTTGAGCATCTTTTACTATGATATTCAAAAATATTGAACTTATATCACTTATCGAGACAAGTACCATAAGAAATCTGATTAGTCTTGTATCTTTCATTACCAACGACTGAGGTAATCTTCTCAAACAGAGAAATCCCAGCTAATTCTGCATTTTCCACTACCTTTGCACATCCTGAAACTGGACGATGATTTTCAGGAATCACATCAGCAAAACTTGCAAATGGCAAAAAGAGCCAAAACCACCAAGAACAGCTAAAAGAAGAGTTTTTCTGCATTTGACTTTTATAAAAATAAAAAGAATACTGACTTTATAGTGTTATTGAAGTCAAGCTAGATTTAAAGGATTCTATACTATATTTTTTTAAAATCGTTTTGATTTTTCACTTGTATTTTTAGAGAGGAAGTATAGAGCTGTTGTAGTTTATCTATAAATATAAATAGAAATCTGAACTCAGATTTTCTCAAGCTTTTACTCCATATATCAAAAATCTAAAGAAATGAAACTCTACATCAAAAACTCCATTTGTAAACAATAATAAATTTATCCCACATCTCCTTGAACATTGTGCGCTTCAGTCGAGAGATCCCTGAGAGTACCTAAAATATTCAATATCGACTAATGCTTCAACGAGCACTGGGTTTTCCTGCTTTTGAACGAGAAGATATTCCAGCTCAAGAATTTTTGACTATCTCAGAATGCCCCTAAAAAGAAGAAATCTTTTAATCAAGAGCTCCTCGCAATCAGCAGAGAATTAGAAAAACCATCTTTTTGACAAAAGAGTATATGAAAAATACTCAATCAGATCTCTCTAAGAAAATCATCACAAATAAGATACAAAAAGTCTCACTTACCCAGCTCCAAGATTACCATAACAAGCGATACCAAGAAGAGAACACGCTTCTTATAAATAAAGATTGAAAAATAGATAAAAATTGGGGAATGTGAAAGCAAATAAAGCATCAACAACTTGATATCAAGAACCTTACAAAGGTTAATTGTGGATCATTTTCTATAGAAAGGAACTTCAACACTTCTTATGGACTAGGTATTCTGGAATTGAGGATATTCTTGTACTTGATTATATTGGAGACTTATTGAGTCTTACTGGCTTTATGATGCATCACTACATTCTAGATACTTTTTACTCAGCTTTTTGACTGGTCTTTTTGAGATCAATATATGATATTATCTCATTCTTGAACATTAGAAGAAGTAAAAAGTCTGATTTCTTTACCTTTTCCTCTGTATTTAAAGAAAACTATTTGAGAAATTTAGACTACGGATGGTATCGTGCCTGGGATAGCCATATTGCTCTCTTTATGGCACTTGAAACTAGTATTGAAGAGCATAAAAAAATTAGTAAAATCTATTGATAATAGGCTTATAGAAAGTATTGTATCTGATTTTTAGGGGAAAAACTTCTCTAAGCTAGATCTTTCTCAAGACATAAATCACTCTTTGAATATCTTCCTCAAAAGTGAATACTCAATCTCCGTCTCTAGAGAAAGATGATATTTTTACAAAGCTCTAGGAGAAGCTCCCTCTCCTCGTCGTCTTTTTGCTTCATAAAGAGAAAGCAACCTCAGTTTTTTTAGGAGCGAATATGATCGTTTAAGCAGTTTATCACTATATGCAACAGCTCTCGCAGTAATAATATCAGCCTTTTTCTCACTTATACTCCTCTATTCTCGTCCACAACACCTCAGCATTTTGAACATTAAGCTGTGCAAGCATTTCATTGACTGCAACAGTCTTTGACTGAATCAATACCGAGAAATTGAGATTCTGGACAGCTAATCGCCAAAGGCATCAGTGGAAATCCAGATCCTGTTCAGAGATCAATCACTAATTTTCAAGGCTGGAAAAAGTCAGGTTTCTAGAAGTTTTAAAGAATCCTGAATATGTTTCAACTGAATTCAGTCCTTATCACGAATTGCTGAGAGATTCAACTCAGTATTTTTTCAAAAAAATCTCTATAAGTCTTTTTCCACTCCTGCATTTTAGAGGTTTTATAATTAATAAAGTTTATTTTTTTAATATATTTCCTACTTGCTTCACTAGGCAAAATGGCTTTCTTTCTCGTTTTGTGATCAAGAATCAGCTATTTCATCAGTTTTCTATTACTATATCTTGTTTTATCTGAAAGCTTTTGTGCTTGTTGATCTGTGATTTCTATGATATTTTTTTGAGCAAAGGATCATAACGTCGCAACCAGTCACTGCTGTGGAATCAACTCTCCTGAGTGTCCCTTTTTGAAAATTGGAATTCAAAAACTTTTTCAATAAAAATTCCTTTTGGGGAGAGATGTGGCGTCTTTTTGTTGTCAGATATACTGCATTATCATTTGAAAGAAAACCAGAAATCTGACTGCTGTTCAATTCCTCGATTTTCTAGGAGATGAGATCGTATCTCGTCTTGTAAAAGTAGTAGAAGAAAGATATCAGGTTTCTTGTTGTGTTCTTTGATCAATTTGAGTAGAAGACTGGAGTGAACTGTTTTTCTAAACTTGGCAATGAAAAATCCACCAGTATGCTGAATATGGGGCCAAAACCTCGCGACTTTCTGTGCCTGATCTTTCTGGCAATAAGTCATTTTCATAAATAATGTGTTAATCCATCTGATTTTTGATTGATTTCAACTGGGAGAAGCTCTATCTGGTTTGGAAACTGCTCAAGAACCGCTGCAATAACCTGCTCATTTTCTAATGCATTAAGCGTACAAGTCGAATATACCAATTCTCATCAAACTTTTAGAGCTTTTTAATCCTGAAATAAGAAGTTGAGTCTGAAGTTTTTGAGAGTTGCTGAGCATTTTTTTCATCTCGATAGGTTGTTTTTGAGTCAGATTTATATTGCATTCCCTCTCCAGAACACGGCGCATCAACTAAAACCTTATCAAAAGCCTCGCTCACAAGCTCTCAAATCTGCTGCCCCTGATATGCAGAAACCGCTGTATTTGCCAATCAACAACGATTAAGATTAAAAATCAGTGCTTTTTCTCCTAGGGTTTGATGGCTCGTTGAAAGCAAAAATCCTCATCACAGCTGAGATAATTTATCAGCTATCTGGACACTCTTCCCTCCAGGAGCAGCACAAAAGATCGAGCACCATATCTCATTTTTTTCACATCAAGTATCTGTGCAGAGAGTCCCGCTGCGACCTCCTGAATATAAAAAAATATCAGCTTTGATGTAGAAAATGAGATCAAAGTGTCTTAGTATCTTCTTTTATGAACGAAGAGTACATCATCATATATTTGCTCCTCTCATCTCAGATCTGGAGCAACCAGTTCTCGTCAATATCTCTTTACAAGAGAAAAATCAGACTTTTGAATTCTTTTTCAATAATTTTTATGCTTTTTGGAAATTTTTGCTGATAAGTTGCTTTAAATTGTTCAAAAAGCTTGCTCATCAAGATAACCAGCAATATAATCTAGGTAGGTCTGTTTTTTCATAAGCATTTAAGGAGACAAAAGAGTTCTTACTGTTACTATAGATTTTAGTAGACAAAAAGCAAGAAAATCTGATTTTTTTATTTTTTTAACTTGACTTTTCGTTGGGAAATATCTACATATATGCCCACAAATAAAATTTAATATTTATGGCAAGTCAAAAAAAGATCATTAAAAGGCCAAAGTAGAGTTTAAACAAGCTCTTCATGATGTATTTCATTCACAGTTAGAAGCTGAAGCTTCTGTTAGAAAGCAAAAGGACGGAAAAAGGGAAAGAACCCAAGCAGACCTTGAGACGAAAAGAGCGTTTTTGAACGGAGAAAGGTAGATATCTCTAAGAAAGAGGCTCGACGTGTTCTAGACGAAGTTTCAGCCGCAGGTGGAAGAATCTATAAGAGGACTCCAGACAGCTTAAGATGATAGCGATTTTTAACTGGTCCAAAGTAACTTTGGATCAGTTTTTTTATTTTTTTGTACTGATTTTTGTTTGTCCATCAGGGAAAGAAAAATCGATTGAAAATCAGCAACTCATCATTATTATTCAAAGAAATCTGATTTTTAATCTATTGATAGCAACATGAGTAAGAGGCTTGGACTATTGTATCTAGGGAGACTTGAGGAAGAAAAAAAGGTTTTTGAATACTTTTAGAGTGGATTCGCAGTCAAGATCTAAAAAAATCTAGAGGTCGATTTTTTTATATTTTTCTGAGCTGGGAAGTATGAGGAAAGCACTTTTAGAGCTCACTCGTGAATGCCCAGCAGATCCATTTTTCGGCTGGAAGCCTTTAACTGAGATCGAAAGGTATTTATCAAATATTGATTATTGCCTCATGCCATCGCTATGTCTAGAGACTTTTTGGTCTGAGTGCATTAAATATTTTGAGCTATTGAATTTCAGTCATTGGATATAAACAAGGAGGGCTTACGCCTTTCATCGATAAAGAATATGACTTATCTCAGTATCAGTGAAAACAACCTGTTGAACAGCTTGATCTCATGATTAAAAAGCTAAGTAAAGAAAAAAGAACAAAAATTCTGATTTTTACAGCCTTTTTATCTCAAAAACAAACAACTTGCCGAGAAAATACAATAAAGAAGCTCGATTTACAAAAGATTTCAGAATTAACTTTTGATTTTAAAGTGCAGGAAAAATCCTTATGGTAAGTGATTTTATAAATCCGATCTGAGGGATTGAAACTGGGCTTCACGAAACGAAAAAGCTCTTGGAATCTCATGGATATGAAGTTATTCTCTTCTGAACAAGCTGTCCCCGAGATGAGCAGCGGGGAAACTCAAAAATATCTCGGTATAGCCCTCTCGATCTTGAATCTCTGAAGTTGATGGGGCTTAACATCAGTTATCAAAAAGAAAAACCTGATCTTATTTGGTATCATAGTTTAATCAGATGGCAAGGTCGATTTCCAGTTTTTCGAGGGTATTAAAAGCTCTGCTCAACAGCGAGTTATGTATCATGATTTATGAGTCTTTTCATCCCTTCCCAAGCCAAGTTTATAAAGAATCAGATGTTCACAAATTAAGTTTAAAGAAAATTTTTCTTAAAGGAGCAAAAACCAAAAATCCTTTGAAACTCCTCTTGGTAGCTGGGAAATATCTAGCACTCAAACTCCTCACTTCTCAACTCAAAAATCAAAAAAATAAAACATCAGGTTCCATCTAGGTTTATGGTTCCCAATATTGGAAAGAAGCTTTTCAGATTCCAGCGCAAAATATTCAGGTTTTTTTGAGCATTTTGTCCAGAGATAAATACCTAAGAGGTCTCACATCAGGAATAATCATGATAAAAATAAAAATCAGATTTTTCTTGCCTTTTAGAGTGAAATCTGTATCTATAGGTAATAGACTGAGTAGTTCGCTATGAAGAAACTTATCAAAAATTCTCAACTTATATCAGGGAGCCAAAAATCGGATCCGCGTGGTCTCGAGAGCTACCCACCTTTCCGTAAGGAGAGATGATATTCTTTGTTACGGCTACTCGGTTTTTGATATTAAAAATTGAAGATCGCTTGAGATCAGATTTTTATAATTTTTGTTCTGAAGAGCATGCATGAGTTGACATTTGAGGGAGCAAGCGAGAGAATAGATAAATGGCTCACTATGAAATTTCCCTATTCAAGGAGCTTTTTCATCATATTTTGAGAGATGATGAGTTTTTGCTCAATGGTAAACCAGCAAAAATCCGCAAAAATTAAAAACCTGAGATGAAATCAGTATTGATAACCTTGAAAGATACTTATCCCCTATGATCTTAGAGGAAGCACCACTCATTGAAATACCTATCCTAAGGGAAACAAGTGATTACCTCATCATCAATAAACCAAAATGAGTTTTTATCACATCCAAACAGTATTTGGGATGTTTGAGAGCCAAGTGTCGTTGGTTTTTCTATCATCACTACAAGCAGTTGCCAAGCATTGGGAGTTTTATCAGAGCTGGACTGCTTCATAGACTTGATAAAGATACTGATGGATTGATGATCATTGCAAAGACAGAACGCTGACTTCAGCATTTTTAAAAACTTTTATTCAAAGAGAAATCTGAATCTGAAAACTCTAGAACAGAAAGACCAAGTTCCCCTCAAGAAATGGTATCGGCAACCCTGTGAGATTTCAGAGGAGGAAACGAATTTTTGAAGCAAATTGAGGAAACTCCCTTTATCATCTCAGAAGAAGTAAAGGCTAAAGTTCCAAATACATCTCAAAGCTTGAATCACACAAATAGAAAAATAGAAAAACCTGACGGAAAGATTCAGATTTTTCTTCAAATTTTTACTGGGAGAACCCATCAGATCAGATACCATCTCAGCTCTCATGGGTTACCGATTTATGGAGATTATCTCTACGGGAGAGAAGCTGAGATTCCGATGCAATTGACGGCATATCAATTGGAATTTAAAGATTTAGATGGTGAGATAGAGAGAGTCGAGATTTGAAATATATTTCACTGCCTCTAGGCATATTTCTTATCTTTCCTTCTCCTCATTGCACTTCAATCAACTACCATAGTTTCCTCTTTGCTCGTCCTATGATCAAGGAAGGTATCTGTAATTGTTCCTGAATCAAAAAGAGAATGCATTATTCAGATAGATTTAAGGTTTGCTCTGCTCATCACTCTACTCCCTTGTGATTTCGAGGATTCAAAAACTTTAATAGCAGTATATTTTTCAATTAACATCTTTCTCAACTCATGTAACAGAATAGGCATGTCTATGATAAAAAGTATGAGCACCTATCTTATATGTATCATTACCTCATGGTAAACTACCCAAAGAAATATATTTATTTCCCTTTCTTTGACTAAAATCCTCCAAGATTTTCATCATTGATAATTTATTCTTTTCGATAAACTTAGTAAGGATTTTTCCACGTTGCTTGGCACGATATTTCGCAACCGTAATACTTTTTGGTCAAAGAAAGTCTGTGAATGCTTCACTAGGGAATTCATCATTCAATATATCTTCTTCTTTTTAATTTCTTTCCCGGGTCTTTTGTGAAGCAATGTTTTGCGAAAGCTACTTCGAGTAGCTTGAACCCTGTACCTCATTTAACTGCAGATATTTTCAACTCCTCGCTTGAGATATTATATCTCTTTCACCAAGGTTCCTCATAAAGGCAAAAGTTATGCTATATTCTCAATCCTTTAGAAACATGTATCGATGTCATCATAAGGGTATTAAAATATCTTGTTCTTGCTAAACTCTGAATTGTAGAAATTAAATAACAATCTCCCTAATCTCCCTGTCAAAAACTCTTCTAAAGATGGGAACATCAGACCATATTCCAACAAGAAATTTTTGATACTCTTTAGGTATTCTGATTCCTTACTATCTGATTCTCATGCTATCGAGGAGTTGCTCTCTATTCGCTTTTTCTTACCTTCTTTTAAATTATGAGCCGCTTCTTTGGCTATTTTTATTACTTTCTTTCCCATTACCATTTGTTTTTTCCTTTTTCCCTGTTCCTCCTTTTTAGACAACTGAGAACATCTTCTTTAGGTTGTTCAATTTTTCTCTAATCTCTTTCAATGACAATATTTCTTCAGTATTTTGACTTCTCCACCGAAGAGTATCCAATTTTTCCATATACTATCAATAATAACATAAAAACTTAGTTAATTATATATATAAACTAGAAATAAAATAGCAAAAACTGCTTTTTATTTTCTTTTTCAGTAAGAGATCAGAAATACTCCTTTGATATAGGTGATTATTTTTGTATACTTGAATCTGTATTTAGTGATAAAACCAAGGATGTCAGAGCATAACATTATCACTTTTGATTGATACAGGTTTTTCGCTCGTTCGGTTCGTGATTTTACTTGTAGCGAATATTAATGATCAAGAGCCAATATGCTGACGGATCGCAAAGAAATCATTTATAGCTTGAATATTTCTAACAATTTTTCAGGTATGCGCTTGCAGTAAAACTCGAACAAAAAGAAAAAGAAAGCGGGCTTCGGCTCTCCTTCCCCTTATTGTAAGTATCTTCTTTGAATTTTTATTATACACCCTCAAGTTCCTAGAGATTATTTTGGCACTTATCAATCATCTTATCTACTTTGTAGGAGGGTGGATTGAATCGCATTTTATCGATATTGAATAGGAGTTCTCATACTGGAGAATACAAGGAAACAACAAGAAAAATAAAAACTGATTTCAGACTTTTTTTATCTACTAGCACATACTAGATGGATCCACAGGTTTTTGAAAAATCAAAAGGGTTAATGAATATGGAAAGGAATATTGGCATGCTAGGAACTACTACACTTGAATATACTGATTTCACGAAATTTTTCTAAAGTAATTCAGAAAGCAAAGACCGCCTGCAAAAATAGCTGACAAACAGTTGCTAATCATTTTAATGAATTTACGGAAAGGGTAAAAATCTGATCTGGTGCCACTAGAGAATTAAAAAGTTGGAAGCTCAGTCGTTATGCCTGCTATCTTATTATTCAAAAATGCAGATCCTAGCAAGGAAATCAGTAGCCTCGGACAGAGCTATTTTGCTTTGCAGACTAGGCAGCAAGAACTTTCTGCTCAGTATTTGGAAGATCAAAAAGAGACTTGAGCTTGAGGGACGAAATGACCAAAGCACAACAAGAAACTCTTCAGTACAGCCAGATGAGCTGGGGTGTATGATTATGCGACCTTCTATGATTCTGGTTATCAAGGGCTTTATGGCATGAAAAGAAGGATATCATCGAGAAAAAGAATATCAATGCAAGCGATAATATGTTAGATCATATGAGTAGCGAGGAGTCTGCGGCAAACCTCTTCCGTGCAACACAGGCTGAGGCAAAAGATCAAAAGAAGCCATAAAATGACGAAAAGGCTGTCAAGCACATTTTGAGGTAGGAAAGAAGATTAGAGAAACGATTCAAGAGCTTTGAGGGACAATGCCTGAGGATATTCCTGCTGTAGAGGATATCAAATATGCTGAGAAAAAGACTCTGAGAAGTTTGCAGTTCAGGAGGAATGAGAAACTCCTAGCTACAGATAAATTGATCGCAAAACTAGAAGAAAAAGCTGAAGACACACTTTCATTCAAACTTCCAGAACATATTGAAATCATTGAAAAGCTTGCAAAAGATCATACAAGGTTATCCTGGAGAAAGAATTATTCAGCTCTGAGAAAACATTTCAAAGTATCCAGTGAGGGACAGACACTCATTAAAAGAGCTCTTGGAGAAGTAAGATTAAGGACTTAAGAGAAAAAGCTTGCAAACAAAGACAAAATCACTATGCTCAAATTCAGCTTTTTATTTATTGACTAAGATAGTATGGCTAAAATTGATGCAGCAGAAGTAAGAAATGAACTGTTCTTGAGATGGATGGTCAGCTTTTAGGTGTACTTGACCTTTCATTTTATGCAGATGCAGCAGAGACAGGTTCATATGACCTATAAAAGTAAGAAATCTGATCACAAATGGAGTACAAAAATGTAACCGTAAAAATCAGGTACAACTAATGGATCAGGCTGATATTTCTACTCAGAATGCAGTTTATCTCTACAATACAGGAGATACTTACTCATTTGTGGAAAATGACACTGGAGAAATCCATGAACTTGATAAGGAAAAAGATTGATGATATCACAGGATATCTTGAGGATAATCTCGATGTATTTATCCAAATCTATAAAGGGGAATGTTATCAATGTAATCCTTCCTTCAACTATTAGTTATGAAATTATCGAGACTGTACCTGGAGATCAAAAGGAAACAGAGCTCAATCTGGAACTAAGCCAGCAACTATTGAAACTGGAATGGAAATTCAGTGCCACTTCATAAGGAAGGAATGTTATTTACAGCTTAACACACTTACTGAGGTATTAACTAGTTTCTCAAAAAGATAAAAATCTGACTCAAAAAGGTCAGGTTTTTTGTTTTGATTTTCTACTGAAAAATCCGTATACTGATCCCTCATAATATAAAAATTTAAAGTAGTATGAAAATTAGGTATTTTACTAAATCGGATTTGGGACGTTTTTGTGCATGCACTGAGTAGCTGGTGCTCTTGCGAGTTTGGTCTACTATGTCATGATGGGATCATTTAATCTCCCTATTTATGCACTTCCCTGCAGCATCATCTTTGGAGATACTCTCTCTTTATCTTGAGGAGAGAAAAACTAAAATCAACTCAGGATAGTTAACATTATTTCAAAGCTTTCTCACTTATCTTTTGAGAAAGCTTTTTCTAAAAAGATTTAGCCTTGCAATAACAAGACTACCATACAAAGATATTTTTACTCTACACACTATGAATATGACAAATTATTATCTCGTTCTTTTAGAAGAACACAAAAATATAAGGGAAAGTTGAGATGATTTCTAGAGTTCCGCTCAATACTAGAAGACATGTCAACCTACTACCTCCCTGGAGTAGCTCAACCATGCCTAGAAATAGAAAAATCCTGAACTTGCTTAGTGACTATACTTGGAAAGGAGAACTATCGCTGTTGTCTCTGATGGAAGTGCAGTTCTCGGACTAGGAATATTTGAGGACTTGCTGGGCTTCCTGTCATGGAAGGAAGCTGTTCTCTTTAAAAGCTTTGGAGGAGTTGACGCGGTTCCTCTTGTTCTTAAAACGCAGGATCCTGAGGAGATTATTAAACTCGTTGAAAACATTTCTCCAAGCTTTGGAGGGATCAATCTAGAAGATATCTCAGCTCCAAACTGTTTCTATATTGAGGAAGAGCTCAAAAAGAGGCTTAATATTCCAGTTTTTCATGATGATCAACACGGAACTGCAATTGTCGTGCTTGCTGGACTCATCAATGCATTAAAACTCACAAAAAGGAAAATTTGAAATATCAAAATCGTTGTTGCTGGCGCTGGTGCTGCTGGAATCAGTATTACCAAAGCTTTTTGCATAGCTACGGAGCAAAAAGCATATTGTAATGACAGACAGTAAATGAGTTATCCATGCTTTGAAGGAGCTGAGTTGAGTACATATAAGGCACTGTGGGCTGAAACAAATCTTGAGGGGACCACTGGAAATCTCGCTGTATGCTCTCCATTGAGCTGATGTATTTGTTGGAGTGAGTAAGCCAAAATCATCTCTGCTGAAGAAGTAAAAACAATGAATTCTGATCAATCATCTTTGCACTGTCAAATCCAGAACCAGAAATACCTTCAGAAGAAGCAAAAATGAGGTGCAAGTATCATCTGCAACAGGAAGATCAGACTATCCAAATCAGATCAATAATGTCCTTGTTTTTTCCTGGACTATTCAAAAGGACTACTTTCGGCAGGATCGCTCAGGTTGAACAAAAGCACATGATCGCAGCTGCTGAGAGCATTGGCAAAATATGTACAAAATCCAAAATGAAGATGAGTTATTCCATCTGCACTAGATAAAGCTGTTGCTGAGACTCGTTGCAAAAGCTGTTGCTGAAGCATAAATTTTCAGATTTTTGAACTTTTGAATCTTTCAAATACCAAACAAAGATGACTCCAAAAGATTTTTAGCGTATCTCAGTATCATCATCTGAACTATAGTCCTCAGTGTAACAATTCTGATGATTATTTTTCCGAAAACTCTTTTCTAAAAATCGATAGAGCGTCTTCAACTCAAAAACCTAGAACTCCATGAAAAGAGGTTTTGCTCTACGAATTAATCATGCAATTAGCCCACTTACTGTCAGTATTTCTATGCTATTATTGGTATAATACTGCTTTTAGCAGGGCAGAGACATATTTTAGAGAGTGTCTTCTGCAGTATGATTTCTTCTATTGGATTTCGAGGCTGTAAAAAGATCACACAAAAGACCTAGACCTCAAGATGCATTACTCAAATTTAAAGACCTAGCTTTCAAGTGGGCATACAACCCGCTGGTTTCGTCTTTCCTTGGCTATGGCATGATCTTGGGTTTTGGAGAAATCACTTTGCTTGGATACTTTATACCTAGCTCTGATCTGATGAATCATAGTATGATGGGAGTAGATGGTATATCAGTACATTGGGTAACTGACATCATCATTTGAGCATTGCTTGGATGTGGATGCTTTTATCTTTTCTTATCTATTGTTTGTGCATTTTGGCGATGCTGTGATTCGAGCATAGAAAAGGTGTTTTTACTCTCTAGAATCCTATGCTAGACTGCTGTATTATTGGAGCTGCAAGTGGACTCTTTTGTTGAATGTATATGCTGCCTTGCCAAAGAGATGGAAGAAATGTATCTTGGAAGGCGGTTGGCTGGGTATTCTACTCTCTGGGAAATGAAGGTTGTAATTTTACCAATATCCAATGTATCTGATAAAACCTATGTAGCGAGATCAGCGAGAGATTGAAAGACTCATTTTCTCAGTTTTGACAAAGATATGATCAAGTTTGAAGATCATTGGGTTCAGAACTCCAACAAGAGGATTTTTGAGAGATGCTCCTCAAAAAGCAATAAAAGCTAGAGAGCTGTGGACTTTCCTATTAGAGAAAACAAGAAAAATCTGACTGAAATTGCAGTATAATCATGGAGTTATCTGAGATTCAAAGACAAGCTTGATTGCTATCTTATCAGGACTAATGAAAGAACTGAGGTCAAAAGGGTGATTATTGCAGCAGGAGGTCAATCCTTTCCGAGAAGTGTGAGGATCAGATTTACCATTTTCTGTTTTCTGAAAAGAGCAGGATATCGCTGTCGTACGCCATCTCCAGCTGCTGCTGACTCGAGACCAAGGAGAGCGCTGTCCTCCCTCTCCTTGCAAGTTCCAGTCTCTCCGCAGAGATCAAGCTGCTGTGGGAGATCAGGGCCATGTTTATCAGGAAGAGCAGCACAGTTCTTTTTCACGCACTGTGTATCAGGACCCAGAATCTTCAATGCTTCACTTTGGCTAGAGATGTCTTGATCCAGGCTCAAAGAGAGGCAAAATCAGACTTTTGATCACTAAAGATCAGATTACAAGGAAGACTTTTAGCACCTCTAAAAGCACCTACAGGGACTAGAGAATTACACGATGACGCTCACTCCAATGGCAGCTTAGAAAGCTGGGATGAGGCAAAAGATGGGCTGAAGGACTTCCTAATGGAAGAAAGTGAGTGAGAACTTTTGAGCTTAAAAGCTGCCTTGAGTATATCTTCTCTGAGAAGCTTTGAATATCTCTGGGGAAAACTGGATGATATAGTCTTCAGTGGTGCTGGACAAGTGCATTTTTGCTGTACGCGAGAGCAATGGGAAAATAATACTATTTTAGTTGAGGAAAAATAAAAATTATGGAGACCGTAACAATGTTAACCTTATTTGTATCCCGAAGCGGGAATACTAAGTGGAGATGCTGCGTGGCATGTCAATGGAACAATTAGATCCGCTTGTTCTTGAAGAGCAACTTTTCACGTCTGAGTTAAAACAAAGATCCGAATCAGCTTTTTCTTACCCATGATCTAAATGAGTGATAGTTCCTATCAGAATTTCTAGTTACCACGCATCAACGATGGAAGCTACACTCCTAGTGATTTGGACGTCGATACGGTCGGACTTTGACCTTTAATAACGCGAGGAAGTTCAGAGCTTAGAAGAGACAGACGGGCAATTTTGCTGATGTAGCTCGCATTGGGTCTGCAGCCAATAAGAAGATCAGTACAAAGTACTTTTTAGAAGTTATGATTTCAAAAGAAAATGAATGAGGCTGCCATGCTCATCATTGTGCTGAAGCTGGAAGTAGTGAACACCAAAGCGGATTATCTATTGATCTGAGTAAATGGGAGAAGACTTGATAGTGCAAGTTTTGGATGGATGAGAAATACGCACACAAACAGGGTTTCATAATACCTACCAAAAAGGGTTGAGAGTTGATTGGGAAAATGGTTGAGCTCGGCACTGGAGATACTTGGGCGTAAAAGCTTGCAACAGAGCTGTATGAGAAAATGAGCTTTGCTGAATGGTGCTACCATCATAGCTTGAAATACAAGGCAGGATTTATACTTACACATGTTAAGTTTTTATTCGTATTAGCAATGCTTTATGACTGATATCAATAATCAAAATATTCAAAATACTGAAAATCTAGCTCCTGAAGTTGAAACTCAAGAGCTCCAGAACTAGAAATGCTAGAGGAAGTTAAACAAAAAGACGAGGAAGAATCGACTCATAGCGACTTGCTCTCAGATCAAGGACCTTACCAATCAAATCAAGGAGAAAGAAGAAATCATAAAACTCCAAATTGCCTATCTACATCTTAAGTCGGTTTGTATTTTGCAAAAAGACAAACAGACAAAAATTCAGAATACAAACCGTGATGCAATCATTACTGTTGCAAAGAAGTTTTTGCCTTAGTTTGAAACAGCTCAGAAGTCTCTGCTAAATCTCTCTTCTGAGCAGCAGGAAACCTCTATGGGGAAAAGGGAATCAAAATGATGTATGATGGGTTCTTGAAAAATCTTGAAGCGCTGAAGATTGAGGCGTTCCTGCGGATTGGACTGGCTCCAGATCCTCCAGTTTTCATGAACCAGTGAGCATACAGGCTACGAAGATGAGGCACTTAAAGGAAGATTATTCAGGAATTTGAGCAAGGTTTTGTGTTTAAAGATGGAGAAGAAACTTTTGGTTCTTATTCCTAGTAAAAGTGATTGTTTGAAGCTAGAATTGAAAGAAATAAAAAGAGAAGTCTGAATTCTTCTCTTTTATACTAAGATAGCTCTGCTATTTATGGTGAGAATAATAGTAGTAGGATACTAAACTACTTCTCATTGAGAAATGAGTAAGCCTATCACATGCCTCAGAGGCCAAAAGGATCTCTTAAATCCTTCGTCGTCTAATGCTCATAGGCAATCCCAGAGTAAGAACCATTAGACAGCAAATAAACAGTATCTTTTTATCTTAAGGAGCTGAAGAAGTATTTCTAGGATAGTAACTAGTAATACTACATCACACTTGATCTTAAAAGTGGAGAAAGGAAAACCTCTTGAAAAACCTGATTTCAAACTTTTCCTGACTTTCCAACGATATGCTATTAAAATAGTGAATTCTCGACTGATTTTCCTAACTCGCCCTCAATAACCCACTCTATGAATAGCTGGTATCTAAGTTAACAAGGTCGGTTGTACCTTATATTTAAAATTCATGATTATCCTAGAGGTGAGTATCATTTTAAGGGATTTAGCAAAAACCTGATTCCTTAGTATCTCCAGCACCTTTAGTACTCAAGATAGCTCCCCTTTCATCTTATATGAAAGAGGACAGAAATCAGACTTTTCCTTTTTGGCTGATGAGACAGCACACTCTTCAAAAGAGAGCATAACCCATCATTGGTAGCGAATGTTGGCTTCAATCGCTATCGTAAAGTAAATCAAAGCATACACGGATCAACGAGGATCAGTATCAAAACCTTTCATTTACAGCACAAAAAGAAAAAGCAGCAAGTTCAAATTTTTGTGAATAAAGGCTATATAAGAACTCATTCTCAGCACTACTCTCCCTTATACGAAAGAGATGCGTACATCAGGAAGTTGAAGACTTCTTTTTGAAAATAATCTTGCTTGCCTTGATGACGATATAATATATTCGTTTTTCAGATTTTGCAAATTTTGATCACTTTTAGTTATCTATTTTCCAGTTCTCAAACTGTACAAAACCTCTCACAAAAGTGAGAGATATTCTTTCAGATTTTGGTATTTTTAGTTTTTCTGTTTCCTTTCTTTGATACAAAATTTCTGAGTGCGAGGCTGCACTGAAAACTTTTTGAGAGATAAGGCAGTTTTCACCTTTTCAAAATCAGTGTGAGCGGTATCAATAGCCGTAAGTTCTGGGATTCCGAGGATTGCTTGCACATTTTCTAAATCCTTGAGTAAGAATCGGAGCTGAAAGTAATGCTAAATTCTTGATAATATAGAAAGGAACTCAAATCTCTAATTGCGAGTCTCTTGTCTCCTCTTCCTTATATTTTTCATGGCTCAGAGTGTGTAATAAACTCAGTTTTGCAAACTGAACAGTTTTATATCGCTCTTGTAGATATCCTTGGATATTAAAGGTTCTAAGATATTTTTCCTCAATAGTTCACAAAAGCATCAAAAATCCTAGATCGTATCAGCTTTTCTCTCTTCTAAAAGCTGCTGATGACAACTCCTTGTGTAATTCCATATTTTGTGTAGAGTTCACTACTCTATTTACCAGATTCCCCCAAGCTCAGATCAGCATACTATTATAGACATTTTCAAGCCTCTGAAGTGAGAAATCTCAATCGGCATTGGGTGAAAACATCGTACAAAGATTGAAAACAAAAGGATCTCTGTCCCACTGCTGGATAATTTCCGCTGGATCAATCACATTTCAGGTCGATTTTGACATTTTGCACCGTTGATGTTGAGATGCCCGTGTGCCAAAAGAGCGTCTTTGGCAACTCCAAAGTCTGCTGAAAGAAGCATTGCTGGCCAAAATGCTGCATGAAATCTCAAAATATCCTTTCCAATAATATGGATATCCACCCAGGCCAATAGTTTTCCATTCCTCATTGCGTCAGATCCCAATTCCTGTAAGATAATTTGTAAGGCACTCACCAAACATACATTAGCATGCTCATCATCATTAGGAACTGGAACTCACAGCATTTTAGAGGTCTGACGAGAAAAGCTTACATCTTCAGCTTTCTAGAAATGTAAAGTTTCATTTTTCTGATTTCAGCTCAATTTGGTGAGCATTTTTCTGAATGAGCTCAGCGACTTTTTCTCTGTATTTTGAAAGTCTAAAAAGTAGTTCTCCTCCTGAATATGCTGAAGTTCTTTGGTAGGATGATCTGGACATTTCCGTCAATGAGATCTTTCTCGAGCTTCATAGACTCACATCACTCACAGTAGAGACCTTCATAGGATTTTTGTAGATGTCCCCTGCTGCAGCAGGTCTCTCTCGCATAGGGTTTTGCTCCAGGATGAGTGCATCTGCTCATCTGAGTACTAAGAAAAATATCATAAGAAACTTCTAAATTTTTCATATAGCGACTTAAAAAGCTGAAGATTTTGAGCGATAAAAATCTCTGACTTCTAGCCCTTTTTCCTTTGCTGTGTTTCGGTTTTTCATTCATGGTCATCACTTCCTGTCTGAAATACTACATCATATCAGAGAAATCTATACATTCTCGCTAAAGCATCCGCCTGAATAATCTCCAAAGCATGTCCAGCATGAGGGAGCTCAGTTCATATAGGCAATTGCTGTCGTAATAAAAATTTCTTGTCCATCTTTAGAAGAGTAATATAAAAATCTGATCTTTTCTCAGTATCGAACTTAAAAATACGAAAAATATAGCTGTTTTTCAAAGAGAATATTGTAGCAATGCCCCTTTTAGAAAATCAGCTCTCTACGAGCAAAAGAACAATATTCAAAAATATATTATATCACAAAATACAAATATTGTCAATCTAGGGGATATCAGTGATCTATTTTTGGAATATACTTGAGGTAACATAATCACTTAGGACAAGGTCTACTACACACCCTTGCAAAATAGGTGACTATGTTGGTGGTATTCACCTAAAACCACTCTCAGACCCACTGCAATACGGTCGGACAGCACTTACTAGAAGTCTTGAGATTCTTCTTATGATCTGTACGAATAGTTTGCACTAATAAAAAGTATTCCTACCGATTGTATGAAATCCGGGCTCAAAGGCTCTAGAAACTAGAAACTCTGAAGGTATTCCTCCAGAGTATTTTTATAACTATTCTTTTTAGTGCTCATCTTGAGAAATAATGAGTTCCTCGATATCTTTTAGATTATCTTTACACAAGCTTAAAATCCTCAAAAGTCTGATGTTGATCCTGCGAGGTTTTGTGTGTGTTCCTCTTGATATTGAGCATAGATCTGCCTCAATTTTATCTACAAAAGAGGAAAAGAGCTTCTGATTTTTATGATATTTTGAATCAAGCATGGAAAAGTTGAAAAGAAAGTGCTATATTTTGATAAGCATAAAGGGATTGTTTTAAATGCTTTGAAGTAGTTTTCTAGTCTAAAAGTGATCCTTACCCATTCTAACCTGGAAGGAGAAACATTTTGAGAGCTGTTTCATGCTGTCAAAAGCTGCTCCATACTATTGAGATGAAGCTGGATTACTCCAATCTGAGCTTGTAAATCGAGTAAATCTTTTCCTCAAATTTATTTTTGCTCCAGTGGAGATGATTGGCATCAATACTCCTATTTGAATATGTCATTTTCTGGAGGTTTTGAAGGTTTGAGGCAAGAACTTTAGCATTGGTTACATTTGAGATTCCCTCAATCATATCCTCAGATTCTTCTCTGGAAAGTAGTATCCTTTGTTTCATAGCCTAGTACCTGAATTTCTTGAGCAAGTTTCAGACATTCACTGCTGTAGGATTTTTATATTCATCCTTTTTCTTTTTCACTAGAATCAAGCGTATGATATTGACTCCTGATCCGCATCATAAATATTTGAGTAAGTATTGAAAGTTGTCTGGTATTCAGCGGTTTTCTCAGCTCCAGTCAGCTTTCTCTCTGGGTTTTTATGGGTAAGTTTTTCCTCAGTTCTGAAGATAGCAATCTTATCATCAATAAAGCTAATCCTTGAAGATTTTTGTCTAGTCTCAGCTTGCTTAAAAAGGCTAAGGTCTGCTAATCTCTTCTATCTCCTTTCAGTTCAAAAAGCTCAATAAATCTCTCAGGCAACTGCTCCGGATCTACTTCAACATAAAGACGAAAAAGATCATAGATTTCCCTATTATGACTTGGATTATTTCTCTCAAAAGATTTTTATTTCCAAGGAAATATTTCTCAGAAAGGAGAAACTGCTCTTTGCAGAAATTTCTTATAAAGCTCCGCTGTCAAAAAGCTCGCGCGATTGCGTCCAGGGAAAACTGACTTTTAGACGGGTAATATGTCATTTTCAATTCAAATCTGCTGTTTATCTTTCATTATTTAGATAAGAAAAATAAAAAGTCTGATTGTTGATTTGTTTTAACTTTTTATTTTTATTAACTTAATTTTTGTATCGAAATTTACACTTTTCATCTCAGTTAAAAGAGCTGTTTTGAGCTTCGTTGCTGAGTATTTTCTGGTTCGATATTTAAGTTTGTAATATATCATCCGAATACTTGATCAGAGAAAGCTCTTATTGAGTTTTTGATAGAGTTTTTGTAGCTCTGATGAGGTAATCCTTTACCATAAGGAGGATTTGAGGAGGATCTCGAGCTGAAGAGAGAAATCTATTTTTTCTGAAGAAAATCTCAAGTCTCAAAAGGTGATTTCCTTTTCTAAGTTTCGTTTTTTGCATTTTTGGATTGCAATTTGCGTCATTTTCGGATCAATATCATATCCAGTAAGCTGATACTGACCAGAAAAATCTGATTTTTGCCTCTTGAGTAGATTTTTCTCGAAGCGGAAGATTTTTATTTTTTCAAAGTGCTGGAATGCAAACTGCCTATGGGATCCTGGTGCAATATTTTTTAGCGATCAAAGCGCTTCCATCAAAATCGTCCCAGCCCCTGCAAAGTAATCAACTAATGGAGATTTAAACTTCCAACCAGAAAGCAAAACCATTGCAGCAGCAAGATTCTCCTTGAGTGGAGCAGATCCTGCTTGAGTCCTGTATCCCTCTGATAAAGAGCTTTTCAAGAGCTATTGAGATAAAGTCAGCACTGATTTTTCTCTAGAAAAGCATCAATTCATCAGTATTTTTCCTGCTGTTTTTCCGATTCTTGCGATGCTCTCTAGAAGAGCTTTATGCGCAACAGACTGCACGTTCTCTGTGATGAGAGCTGAGAAGATTGAATATTTACTTTGAGGGTTATATTAGTATTACTGGTTCGCTGAGGGTAATCAGACTTTTTATCAGTTCAAAAAGCTGATCAAAGTCCTCAGCTTCTCCTGAGATAAGCTGAATATAAACTTTATTTGCGAGTCTCGACCAAAGGTTAATCTGATACATTCCCTTTAGATCAGTCTCAACCCAGCATCCTCTTGAAAAAGTATCAAAAGGAACGAGTTTAAGCCTCTTGAGCTCTTGAGCAAGCAAGCTTCCAAGTCAGAAAGGGCAGGTAATGAGGAGTTTCATCACTTTTAGGAGAGAATAAAAAGCTGATTTTTTATAATTGATAATCAGCTTTTATCATAGTGGATAGCTTGCTTTTTCAAGAGGAAAAGACTTGAGTCAAATTTCACAGAAAGGAGATCCTCCTAATAAATACAGTTTTTCTCATCTAATACAACATCAACAATACTTCATTTTTCATACTCTCAAGGGATTTGAACCTGAATATAGTTTTGAGTTCGGCCTTTTGATTTCCCATTTTTAACTTCCTCAATGAGGACCTGCATTGTTTTTCCATAATGAGACTCAACAAAGCGATCACGGACTTCCTCTCCGATTTCGATCAGCCTTCTATTTCTTTCTTTCCTGATTTCCTGCGGGATCTGATCAGGCAACAGTGAAGCTGGGATTTTTCTCAGCCTTATGATGATCAGAAAAGGAAAGCATGAAGCTTAGTAATTCAATATTTTTGCACTGCATCACAGGTGATTTGAAAATCTTGCTCGGTTTCTCATGGGAAACCAGAGATAATATCAGCTCAAATAGAAATCTGATCTTGATCTGGACGATCCAATCTTCTAATCTTTGTCAGCACTTCATCGAGCTTATCACTTAAATATCCTCTATTCATTGCCTTGAGAATTGGATCAGAAAAGCTCTGAATCGAAAAATGGAAATGAGGGACAAACCTTGGATTGCTCACTGTCTGATGATCTAGTGAGATATTGCGGATCGATACTCGATATTCTGATTCTTGGAATAGTCGTTTGCTTAAGGATTTCCTCTAAAAGATATGAGAATCTGCTTTCCTCTGATTTTCTTGTATCACTTGCTCACCAAGCTAGCAAGGTTAATTCCTGTGATCACTACTCTCTTTCCACCTTCTGCTTCTACTTGATTGATCTCAGCGATAATTTCCTCAAGTGGTCTATTTCTATGCTCCTCTCTTAAAAATTGTTAGACAAAAACTACAGTAATTATCACATCAGTTCTGAATAATAATATAATTTTTCGTTCGGAGCTTTTGACCTGGTGTTTTGAGTCCACTAGAAAAGTTTCTAGGATCCTGATCTGGATCCTCTGCTAATAAAACAATCTTTTCCTCATAAGGAAAGAGCTCTGGATATAAGCCAAAAACTGATCTATCCATTGCCTCTCCTCTATTCATACTTCCACATCCAGCGATATAGACTCTCTTGTCTTGATGGAGATGGTCTAAAAATTTCTTTACCCACTTGGATTTAGCTCTATCAGTCACTACACATGTCGCAACAAGAAAAATATCATCGGCATCCTGCTTAGTAGTCTGCAGATGAGCGATTCGTTTATTGAGGTAGAACTTATTAACTTTACATCAAAAGAGTTTGTGTTCCATAGCACTATTGAAGGTAAATATTGGGGCTGATTGTACTAAAAAGGCAAAGGGAAATCAAGTCGACCTGATTTTAGCTTTCTAGTGAGCTTTTATTGATAAGGATTACTCTAGCTAAAAGCTCAGGAAACAAAAAGTTTTATTAGAATAAAAAGAAGTCAGACTTCCCTTTTGGATATTAAAGGTCTTAAGCTCAGAATTCTGAGAATATTTGGTAAATCACAAACAAGAATAGAAATAAACTACCAACTGCCAATACGATATTAATCAGCGTATTTTTGCCTTTTTGAAAGTTTTCTCCTTTCCCTCCATCAACAACAAGGAGATACCCAGAGTAATGATCATAATCACGATCACAGATCCACTAGATATCCCAAGCATCTTTGCTATTTGGATAATAAACTCCCCTGCTCTCTTTGTAAAAATCTTGCTGACTAGCAATGTAGTAAAGAAAAGTCGACCACTTTCATTCCAACAAGAGCTGCAATCACTGCTGCAAGATTCTTGAAGAGCTTTTCCCTCAGCCTTCTTCTCCAGAAGAGGGATTCATCATCTGAAATCCTGTAACCACAATCATCACAATTGCAAGAAGAATGCTGCTCACTTGAGGAATGTTAGTACAAAAAGAGATTCCTGTATTTGAAACGAGGTTATCTTTTAGACCTGTAGTTTGATCAATTGCCGAGAGATTGATCACCTGAGAGAAAAAAGCCATACTGCTCAAAAGAAGAGTGCCGCCCCAATCATAATGTAGAGGAAGTTATTGAGTTCTGCTTTAGATTTTTCTGATTTTTACCAGATATCACAAGCCTGATTGCGCTCATTACTAAATAGATAAACACTAATATATATCCCTACATACTTGATGATGCTCGTAAATATCCACTAGCTACTGCCCATTTCGCTGCAGTTGCTGTTGGGAAAGAAGAGCACTCAACATTTTGTTTAAAGGTATTTGTTTTGATACAGGAGATATCAACACTCTTTTTCAGAGCAGCCTTTTTGATCCTGTAGTCCCATTTACCATTAGTTTTGTATAGTGTGTTTCAAAGCTTGGAGCTTGATTTCGTCGCGAAGGTATCAGTAAATGGAAGTGTCAAACCCAAGAGCAAGCAGTCCACTAATTAAAAGCTATTTTTAATCAAGAAGCCATTTTATAATCAAAGAAAAAGATAAAAATCTGATTTCTTTTCTTTTAACTAAAGAAGATATTGAGTACTGCTAGCGTCAACTTGATAATTACTAAGAAACTAGTCAAAACAACAATTCAATAAGCACACTCTGAATATCTTTTTAATTTTCTAGCACTTTATCTCCCAGAAACACTTTGTGTTACTAGCTTAAATCCGTTCCAGATCAAGCATGATTGCACCAATCGTAGAGACTAATAAATACTCATCCATTGAATATATGGAAAATATTTTCTAATATAATCTAAAGCGTACTGGTGATTTTTATATTTGGTCAACGAGATTCTATTCATCTAGCTTTGTTTGCTGGATCTGAAATCTTTATTGGCAATTGTATGAATACTTTCTACCAATTGCTTAGGACTTCAGTCAGTCACTTTTCACTGCATTAGAATTTAGAGATAGAACTCGCAAAAGTCATATTCATTAGTGGCATTACGAAAAGTGATAGGAATACTCAGCATGCTAAAAATCAGTTTTTCATTTTATTTAGTTTTTGGATAAAAAGATAGATTTTTATTCTTCTTCATCATGGGTTTTCTCTAAGTTTAGCCTTTTATAGCAAAAAGCAGCAATGACTCAAATAAATCCAACTACAACAATTCATAATACCCATAGAATAACTTTTAACCAAGATGGAAACTTGATGTTCCAGTTATTTTTTGTCGTTTCCACTGAGGAATCTGTCTTAGTCTCTCAAGATTTTTATTAACATCCTGGCATACTTCGATAGTTGATAGTTCATATTGTTTTGCGATATTTTTCACAGATATTTTTCTCAATAACATTTTTGAAATCATCAGTCTCAAATCTGATTTTCTCAGATATTATTTGGGTCAACTGCATTTTTCTGCAAGAAGGTGTAGAGTTTTGATAAGCTTCTCAGCTCTAATTGATCTAGTATCAGAGCCACTTTCTACTAGGCTTTCTGCTCTCTCAAACTCATCAAAAATCTGACTTGATTCCTTTTGTAAATAGAGGAAGCAATGCGAGAATTTCAGATTTTGTTACCTCATAAACTCCAACTCCTTTCGCTGAAAAGTGTTGCATGATCATAAAGCAATCAAAATATCATCAAGTTTTTCTTGCTGTTTTTAGTGAGTTTTGTAGTATTTTTCTTTAAGAAGTCCTCGATTTGGATCACACTGGATCTAGTTTTTATTGATATCTCCAAGATCATTTCTCAGAGAGATAAGAAGATTTCTCAAATCAGCATTAGCAATACTCGAACGATCATCAATATTTGCAAATAAGTTCACTAAGTGCAGAATATTGTGCTTGAAGCTCTGGACTAAGCCCATTCTCATAATCAGCAAAAAGTTACGGTAAAGTCTTTCTTAAAAAGTCAGGTACTTCTCTGCTTGATAGACAATTCTTCAAATAATAGATTCAGACTTTTGGAATATATGATTGTGTCAGGATTTTATTACAGCTTAGATCACGATCATTATCAGAGTGTTCCATCTAAATTAGTATCAATCAAAATATTGGTATCAACCCAGCACTGATCATTTCTTGAAGCAGTTTTTAGATAGAAAACAACCTCATTATTTAATTGTCTACCAACGAAAATCTCAAGATGTCCTTTATCAGATTTTTCTATATTTGGTAATGAAACGATTTGAAGTCCACTTTGTCAAAGAAGTAAAATCTGAACCAGAATCTACTTTTACTTCGAGTTGTACAGTAGCCTCATTGGCATTACTATCCTTTGCCTTGATTGTTACAGGATAAGTTCTTGGTTTTTGGATATTGGACTTTAAATGTTTTTCTATCCAAGGTTGTATCAAGGTATTTTTTATTTCACTTTTTCACATTCTCTAGTATCCCAACATATTTCTCTACTGATGAGGTTCCCAATACTCACATCCTTGAAAAAGGACAGTTGTTCCCATAGTTGCATAAATCAGAGCTGGTTTAATCTTAGTTTTACTACAATCTGAGCTCACTCTCACATACCTTTATGGTCTCTGTAGGTCACATAAGCAACTGGTTTATACGGCTTATCTTTTGGACTTGGCTTATTGTAAACTCGCTTTACACGATCATTTTTAGTTGTCATATCGATAATGCCATCGCCATCGAAATCTATCTGAATAGTCCTATCTTTATACAAATCCGATCTATCAGAGAGCACCTTTTGATATAATATCAAATGTGATTTCATCTCAGACTTCTGCATTAATCTTATCTGATCTCAAGGTAACAATCGGAATATCTGGCTGTTTACCATCTGGTGGGAACATGATTAATGGTCAATTTCCAATAATTTCTTCACTTGTTTGATTCTCATCATCATTATCAAACATTTTTACTCAGAATACATATTCTCAAAGGGATTTTTGTACAGCGAAAAGTACGTGGATACTTCCTGAGTTATCCTGGTTTCTATAATTTTATTTGGATTATCTTTTTGGATAGTAATACCACTTAAAATAAGAGATTGCTCCGTCTGGATCCATTTGATTTTCAGCGGTAACCTTAACTATGATAGGACTCAATTCCTGAATTAAAGATATCTTGTGTCTTATTTCTATTGCTGAAAATCAGATTCCAATCTCATTTCCATATTGAGGGAAACTTATCATAAGATTATCAAGTCTTGGAAGCGCATTAACTACCTTAAACCAAATTCTCTTTTACATTCTTACCAGTGATGTATCCTCTAGAATATAATCAATATATTGACATCAAAGCGAATTAAACTTGTGAGAGAAAGTATGATTATTTATATTGATGATTTCATCATTCTGAACCTGAAAGTAGGTACGAAAGATTTGTAGCATTTCCTTGAGCATTTACAGATGAAGAAGTATCAATATTAAAAACGAGCCTGCTCTATCAATTCTAAATGCTGAGTGCTCATTTCCTTTTTCATCAGTACATTTATCGTTTTGAGCTACTTGTGATACCGTAGTCATTACTAATGTCATAGCTGATAATTGGGCTATCTTTTTCCCAATATATACGGTATCATAGACGGTATTGGTATTCCTTGTTCATCTGTTGCTTTGAGCGTAATTCTACACGTACCAACTCTTTGATATTCATGCTATAACATTAGTCTGATTGACTCTTGGGACTGTTCAATCTCAAAAATCTCAGTTCATAACTAAGGATTTGGTGATTTGCTTGTGCTGCAAAAAGTCACATACGTCTTCCAAAACAGCAGCTCTTGGACGGATCTTTTAAGACTGGTCTCAGAGTTGATTTGACTCACTACTTTTTTCAATTTCTGAGATTTTACCAAACTTATCAGAAACTACTAGTGTTACCTTTATGAGTTCATGCCTCATTAAAGAGTACAGTAATTAGCTTTATTTGCTTTTTCTGTTTTAGTGATATGCACAGCATTAGGATTTGAAAACTGCCAATCATAGGTAAGTTTATCATACCCATTTGCTACATCAACATCACTTGAACTATCTGCATTAAAGGTAAAATTCTGAAGGATATTCTCGAAGGCTTGTTAGTGTAATAGTAAACTGAGGAACTGAGGTGTAGATTCAACATATACATTCACTGTATCCAGATTTTTATTTCCAATTTCATCTTCTACAGTAAGTTTTACAGTATAGTTTCCAGGCTTTTTAAATTGTTTTTAATTTCCTTTCCTGCAAAGGTATCCAGCTTTACACCTTCAGAATCATAAATCTCCAAGTAAATAATTTGATCTCTAGAGGTCAATGAATAAGAAGCTGCAGCTGAAAAGCTATATGTTGTAGAAGTCTATTCCCTTGTCTGGAGTCTGCTGGAATAGAAGCTACAGGATCAGAAACAGAAAGAGAATATCTCTGAAACTGTATTGCTCTCGTTATCATTTACGGTGAGGAGACATTAAACTCTCACTGACTTGGAAGTGGAAGATTGATATATCCAGGTTTTCAATCTCATTCTCTTGCCCAACTGAAGCCATCTCTTGAAGTAATTTCCCAGCGATGAGACATAATTTCTCCTCACATAGGCAAAGTCGCACTTCCATCAAAAACGATTCCTTTTTGCTTCTTGAATTCCTGACTTTTACATACTTATTTTCTTATCCATCTTCTTCCCATTAGCATAGACGATAACATTTGCTGATTTCGGCTTACATTTACAGAAACAGTAGTTTCTCAGTCGAAAATTCCAGCATTTGAGCTCCTAACGGTAAGATGCACAAGATAAAATACCAGATTCGTTGAATTTATAGTTTACTACTGGTCAATATCAGATAGGTTTATCAATTCCATCAATATCTCTGTAATACCAAAAATAATTTCTTGAAGGATAGTCTCATTTGATGGATCACTACTCTCTGTACATCAAAAGTAACCGTCAAAGGTGCAGGACCACTGGATGGATTGGTTGAAGCGGTTTGCTTTGACTGTATATTTATTTTTGGATTGTAGCGTTTATATTGCTAAGAGGATTTTTACAATTTTCAATAAAACTATTATAATTTTTCTATTAGTATTTCATTGCATTTCTCTGGTAGTTTTTAGACATGCTTATATACCACCTGAAAATTATAATCTTGTGGAAAATAAGGGAAAATTAGTCATAATAGCATTGAGCTCATTATAGATCGTAGTTCATCAGATTTTTCCTATTCTACTATCAGCATCAATATCAACAAAAAGCTCTTGTAATCTATTTCGATCCTTTTTTGGATTTGATAATTAGCGAAATACTCAGTTGGTACTCTTTACACTACTAGAGCTTGTAGCTGAAGTCACCGCCGAGATTCAAAAAAATCAAAAATCCAAGTATAAAGAGGATTTTTAGGCTGAAGAGAGTTTTTTGAATACTATTCATAGCACAATCTGAGGTATAAAAGACTTATCTCAAGTATACACCTGTTTCTTAATTTTTGCAAATCTTAGCTGTTAATTTATTTTACACTCTATTGACAATTTTTCACTTTATATTTTTAGATATTTTTATTATCATTAGCATAATGAAGTAGTTCTATCTTTATCGAAATAAATAGAAAAATCTGACTGCAAAGAGCCAGACTTTTCTTTTATTTATGAGATTTTTATTTAGCAATTAACTATTTAGTGAAACATGCAGCAAATTTTGCTTCATCAAGACCAACCTTCTTTGCAATATCAGCTACATTACTTTCCATTAAATACCTTGTAAGTAAACGCCTGAGTTAAGTAGTCATAATATGCTTTTTGTCCCTCCGATCTGTCCTGCACATTCAGCCCCTTAGCTCCAAGTGGTGCAGTTGGGTGAAGACCAGCAATTGGCATATTCTTTGAATACCAAAGCTACCTTTCCATTGCTTGCATCTACGATATTTTCAATAGTTTTCGCATTGAAATGTCTTTGACAGAAAGGACAAAAGAATATCTGAGTATTCTACAACAACGATATCAGCTTTTTCTGCTCCATAATAGTGAGCACCAGCAAGAATCTTTTGAAGAACATCTTTTGTAAGTGTTCCAGCTTGTCCCATATCATCTGCTGTAAGAGTCTCACCAGCCTGAAGTTTAGCAATTACCTCCTCAAAAAGCTGACTGAGGATACGCTCCTCCGATCGCCTTATATTTTCCTGTCTTTTACATCAATCACTGCATTACCAGGAGTTCCTTGGAGTCCAAAATTTTTGTAGAGCTTCTGTTGAGTTTTTCATCCCAGAGTTTATCATTGTATGCAGCAGCAGTATCCAAAGCCTTACTATCTGAAGCAGTATCTCCAGTTGTTTCTGAAATTGTATCAGTATGAGTAGCCGTATCAGTAGCAGCATTAGCTGAAGTATCAGACAAAGCAGTCTTAATCTGAGCAATCTGCTGTTCAATTCCCTCAGCAACTCTCTTTTGATATGCCGGAGTTTGCATAACTTCACTTACCTTACTAAGATTAGCTTCATTTCCAAACTGTAGTTCAACAGCAGCTTTTATAAACTGAATTGATCTTTAGATAAGCTCATCACAGAAAGAATAAGTGTTGGCACCAAAAGCACAAGAGTAGCAACTGAAAGAGCCTTTCCGCAGCAGTTTGACTTACCACATGATTCTCCAATTGTCTTTTTCGTTTTTAACCATAATTTGTAATAATACAAAGATAAAGAAACAAAATTCTGATTTTTCTTTTTTATAAGCAGAATTTGGTTTCAGAGTATGAATGAATTCAAGTGATTTAAGATTCTAGATACTCACTATCCCTTGACATTACCTCCATTCTCCCAAAAATATCTACTCAGGCACAAATAAATCTGAATATCTAATCACTTTACATGATTTATTTAAAAGAAAAATTTCAGCATAAAAGCTGAAATTTTCCTTAGCTATTAGTATATAAACTACTTTTACTTTCTGAGGGAGAAGGTAAAGAGTATTATTGCTTCTGTCATAGCTTAGATCATAGGTTACACCATCTACCTGGATTTCATTTTTCTCTAGAAAGTCTATCTCCAGAAAGATTGAACTCTAAAGGTACTCTATTCCCCTTTCCATCAATTACTGTATATTTTGCTGGATTTGTTGAATTCTCGATATCAAACTCTTCCATCCAGACACTGGTGTTCTACCAACTCCGTGTTCTCCTCCGATAGATTCATAAAGATTTCTATTCTTTTTCCCATTTTTCTCTCTTCCATCAGGAGAAACCTGAACATCCATTGCATTTAGTCTTTCTAACCCATTAAGATATGTTCTCATGGCAGCAAGAATCTTCTGAACCTTTTCTGGAGTATTATCGTTTACCGTGATGAGTTTTCCTTCATTTCTTACATCTACGGTTGCATATCTTCCATTTACTACGATACCATTAAGCTGATTCTTTCCTTGGAAAGTCTTATCAAAAGAGCTCCTTAAACTTATCATACACTTCAGCATCTAGAGACCTAGATTAATTCCCCTTTAGGATAAGTGATTGATCTTTATTCGATGCCTGAGAGAGCAAATAAGAGAAGTTATCAGCAGTCACCTGTACTGAATTTCTCTCTGTATCATAAAAATATCCTGTAAGTTTCTTTGACTTTGGAGTAGGATCTTGATCTTCTACTTTTTACTGGGATTCTTGCAACCTCCTTATTATTCTTAGGATTTCAGTGCTACCTCCCTTTCTCTGCATTAAATGATTTTTACAGTATTTTTCAAGGGTCTTAGCTTCACTTCCTTCAAATGCAACCTGAGTATAAGGCTGATCTGCACCGATAAATTCTTCAGACTATATCCTCCTTCTTTATCTCCGAGAGAAATTGAAGAAGTTTTTCCGTGTTGAATACGATTTCCCTAAAGTTCTACCTAGTTGATCAACAAGTTTCATATCTGATTTTTACCTTCTTCACTATTTTCGATTACATTACGAATAATTACTGGTGCAACTCTGCTTGTTACATTTGTTTCGAATCCAGTTGATGGATCTGCTGTAATGATTCTTGGGGATACCGCAGTTTTCATAATATTTCCAACCTTGTATGGAACTTTGTTAAGATTTTTGGAAAAACATTTTGATCTCAAGATGAGTCTTATTTGTCTTTTTCCCAGATTTCTGTAAATGATTTTACAAAAATGCTCCTTGAATTTCTTAAGACCATTCTTTCCCTCTGTTGGAATCTCAACTTCAAGTCCTCAATTTACAACTTTACACTGAAATTCTAGGTCAAATCCAAATAATTTCGCCTTTAAAATCCTTTGGTTTTTGAGTTTCAATAGCAACTTTATCATCGTTAAATTTTACTGCAACATCTGTAAGTTCCTTTGTAGTTGCTCCATTGACAACCAATGCTCTAGACCAGTTTTCTAGGTCATTTTTCATTAGTCGCATTTTCAAGTTTTGTCTGAGAACTCCACTTGATACTATGTCTGCAAAAGTCTTGCAAGATCAATATGATCCATATAACTTGGCATATCCTTTAATACTTTTCATCAAGATTAAGTTTGAAAGGAAGCTTTGAAATTTCTGACTCAAGTCTTTCTTTTGTCGCATTTCTATCATAATTAACTTCCACTGACTTAATTCTTTTCTTCTATTGGAGTTGCACCTTTTCACATCAAAAACAAGCAAATTATTGAAAAGCATTTTATTCCCAGATTCTGTAAGTCTTACATTGTATTCTTACTATTTACTCAGAATCTATTAAGTTTAAGCATATGTCTATTATCCCTCATCACCTTCTGAAGAGTTAGATCCATATCTACTGTCTTGAGCTTATCAGCATATTTCTGATCCTTATTTTGGATTCATAGTTGCATCAAGAAAATAATCCTGAACATAAGCATACTTTCCATTTGCAGTTCTCTGAGACTCGCTAATATTTTTGTTTGTGATAAGATCAAGAATCTTAGGATTATCTACAGAAACCTGGCTAATATTTAGAGAATCCCCATTGATATGAAAAACTTGTCTTGAATTCATCTACAACAGCCTGTTTCTCTGCTCCTCGAGCTTCACTGGGTCTCAGTCAAGCTTCACTGACTCTGAGTCAGTCCTCACTGGTTCTCAGTTTAGCTGAAGTATCTTATTACGATATTTGGATACTATCTCCCTATAGTTGGCGGTAACTGCTTTTTCGCCCTCATTCTTATCGGAAGAATTTTGTACACTCTCGTTTTTCATATTTTTAACAAGTTCCTCATGAGTACTCTGTTCCATTCATTTCTGCGGAAGCACTCGCTGATAATAATACACTTGCTAGTAGTAGCTTTAAGGCTACTGTTGTTTAAATAAGATCCTGTTGATCAAAAACGATTTTCAAGATTATTTACATTCATTTTCTTCTATATAAAGAATAAAATAACTTCTATATTCAAAGTATATTATACATATTATATATAAAAAGTCAAAATCAAGAGATTTATATTGACTTTTTATAAAAAGATCAGATTTTTCACTTTTTAACACAAGTAATGAAGCCTATTTCAGAAAAATAAATTCCTACAAAATATATACTTTATACCCACAAATCATCAAAAAGGAATATACAGAAAGAGACACCCAGAATATTGGGTGCCTCAATCAAAAATAAAGATCAAACAAATTTCACCTCCCCAAGGATCTTTTCGTAGGTCAGTTTTGGATTTGTTCTGGAATACATGGATACTCCAGTACAAAACACCATCACTAACCTTACGATAGATCTTTATGTCACTATCTTTGATCTTTTAGATAGACATAACTACCTGAAAAATCAAAGTTATCCATCGAGCTACCAAACGGAAGCTTTTCTAGTCTCGAGACTTAGTGCATTGGTTGGTAGCTTTTAAGGCTATAACGAGTTTTTCTACCACTTTTTCTAGCACTACTATGATAAGCTAATATAGATACCCGATCCGACATAGCATCATTAAGTGTAGAAAAGGGAATGCTTTAAACTCAGAATGAGCCGTTTTTAATCCTTCTAGGAGGCATTTTTGGACTCTTTTGAGCTTGTTTAGCCCCTTCTTCCTAGGAGAACCCTCTCGAGAATGTGGTTTTAAAGTCTCTCCTTCTGAAAACAGAAGTTAATCCTTCTTTTTAAACTCTGAGCTGCAAGCTTTGCAACTTCTCGTTCCTCAGCAGTACGCTTGTCTGCTAGACTCTTTTTGTTTAATCCTTACGAGCATTGTTGATTGTACTCATAAAACGCGTTGTTTTTAATAGTTATGTATTCAGTTAACTTCTAGTCTATACTTTTCAAAAAGTAATAACTCTCCCAAAACAGCAGAAAAACTCTACTATTTTGGAAGCAGGAAGAATTAGTATTCCATCAAAGTAAGACAGTAAAGGATACTATACAAATATAAAATAAAAAGTCAAGAGAAAATAAAAAGAGAGAAGTCTGATTCTCTCAAAAGTTTCTCTCTCTATCTTATACAACCTGCTCAATTTTTACTCAGATTTTTTGAGTTTTATTCACAATATCGGCATATCCTCTGGGCAATAATTTCCTCATTCATGATAGAAGTTTCTCCTCAGCCATGATCCCCTGCAAGAACCATCGCTCCTCCTCATCTCAGATCAGTACTTGAAACATATCCTCAGTGCAGTTTACTTTGGTCAGATAACCAAAGCTTGATGGGATTAAGAATCTTATTTTTCATCAGAGATTTTCAAGTTCATTGAGATATCAGAATCTTCCTTCATAGAGCGTTGCTCAAAGATCTTGGTAACTCCGTTAAACTGAGTAGCTAATGCTCCAAAAATTGACTGAAGATCACTAGGGAAACCTGGGAAAATTCTGACTTCAAACTTTGTTGCTTTTATAATTTGACTCTATTATAAGAATTTACTGCAATAGTATGCTTGTCTATGATTTTAAAATTAATCCCTAAATCTTATCCGCAATATGTACATTGCACTAAGATCATCACATTCACATTCTTGATTGTCGATCCGAATTGTCTGCCCCAGCACCAATTGCAAAATAAGTTCCTGCCTCTATATAATCGCTAATAATCTCAAAAGAGGTCTGCTGAATATTAATCTTACTTGGAGAAATAGTGATGGCATGATCTAGTCCCATTGTAATTTTTGCTCCTGCTGCATTCAGAAAAATTATAAGGTTTTTTCACATGAGGCCTCAGTTGCGACTTGATATACGCATATCGTAGTCTACATCATCCAAAAATGCAAGATAGGTAATCAATGCCTCAGTTGCTGTTACAGAGAACTCTTTGAAGCATGATATTTTTCTTTGGTTTCCCAAACAACTTTGAAAGTTTTTGAATGCTCACTGTTCAATCCTTTACACCAGCCTTCTGAAGTGCGTCATCGAAGGTATCAAGTGGTCTTTTTCCCAATTTTTACATCCACCAGATCAAACAAATTCGACTTCTCCAAATTTTTAAGTCCGACAGGATCAAAAAGAATTGAAGCTCTCGAATTTGGTTGCAAGTTGACCAGTCAGATCAAAAGTATCTCTCTTTGATACTGCAAAAGCCTCCTCATAAAGGCGTTTCATATTGTAATATCACTAATATCTGGCATATTCTCAAGCTGAATTTGAGAATCTACAACATAGTTCGCAGTAAAAGAATTGAAAGTGCCGCATTTTACTTCCTGAAATATAAACTTCTCACTTGAGATTTGGTGAATATGAGATTTTGAACATTATAGTCATATCATGAAATAAATCATCTCTAACTATAGCATTCTAAGTTTTTGCTTTCAAGAGAAAATCAAGAAAAAAACAAAAAAAGAGAAAAATCTGACTTTTTCTCTTTTTATCAAAGAATTGCACTAGAACGATAGCTACTAATTAAATCCATCTTCTTATTACAAATTTCTTATGATTTTGCTACTTGAATCATAATAATCATCAACAGGGCTTCTCGTCTTAAAGATCTCCTCAAGCCTCTTTTTGTATCTACAATCTCTACCCCTCAAGGAAGTTGGCCTCTTCACCTACTCTCAATCGTCCTCTTCTCATCCAAAACAATCACGATGTGTCAATCCCAAACTATGAGATCAAGAGGTTTCAGAATTTTCACTATTTGATCAATCGTTTTACCAGCGAGTAGGAACTGGTTTTCAAAAATTTAAAAGGCTAGCTGAGTATTTCTGGCGTATATCAGTTAGTCGCCTGATAAAGCAGTCCAGAGCAGTCAACTCCCTGGAAAAGTTTCCTCTTAGTTTCTAAAGTTGTAAGTCCAGTAGCTGAGAGGGAAGAATTTTTCAATCTCTGTATCCCTGCCACCATGATCCTCCCCAAACATATACTGTACCAGAGGCAGCAAGGAGATTCTTTTTCACTTGTTCGAGTGAGGGTAAAAGCTGAATTTTCTCAGCAGGTTTCTGATCTACTTTTTGGATAAATCTTGAATCTAAAAAGTATCCATATTTTGCTCATCTTCCAGCATCAAATTCTCTCGTGCGGATCTGGTATGTTGTAAATATTCAGTTATCCACCTTCTTTATCAAACTCATAACAGTTCATGGAGGTAATACAACTGCAGATTCTTGAATGAGATTACTTTGAGTTGAGCTTCAGTCCAGTGGTTCCCGGTCACCCAAGCAAAAGGTTAACATCTACCTGATCTATCGGCAACCAGAATACTGCTAGGGCAGTATCGTCTTGCATACCTCAAAACCTCGGGAAACTCTCAATCTGCAAAGACCTTGAGATCTCCTCAGAAATTTGCTGAGTTTTGAGTAACTCTTCAAGCATTTCTTCTCTTCTTCCAGTAGTGAAGTTTTGGTAAGTACGCACTCTATCCTCAATTGAGGCAAGATCTCAGCCCTCAAAGCTGGTCATCAGTTTAGTTTTTAGATTTGGAAGGAAAGCTTTTACGGATAGCAAGTGACTTTTGAGCCAAACGAGATCTGATTTTTCTTTCTTTTCTTTTTGGATAAAGGTTGATTAAGTCGCTGATCAATCTGTGCATGTTCCCTGCTCAGAAAAATGGCGTATAAGCAAATCCCCATGCTAGAGAAAAATTGATAATAGCAAAAACTAAATAGTTTCCTATTTTTGTAATTGTTTTCTGATAAAAGTTTACCTACAGTATGTATTCATTTTGGTATTTTTCAAGAGAAGTGTAATACCACGATTTCTCATTTCGTCAAGGAGAAAAGAAATCTGATTTTGTTCTTTTGCAAATCAGAGAGTTTTTTTGTATACTTGGAGAGTTTATATGATTAAATAACAAAAACTAATATGAAAGTAAGTATCTGATTTTCAGGTCCTGCTGGATCTGGAGTAAATACTACGGGACTTTTTCTCGCTGAGATTTTGAGTGAAAAGGGATATACCGTACTTGGAGACAAGGGTATGCATCAATCATCAAATGAGACAATAACTGTTTTCTCTATGTTTCTGATGAAAATCAGGTTTTTATCAGAAAGGAGATTGATTTTTCTTGGCATATGATCAGTATTCTATTAGTAAGAATGAGCCGATCTATGATCTGAGCACACCTTTATGATCAAGGATGAGAACTGCAAATATGAAATACCTTCACACTCTGAGCTGCTCTAAAACTCTTGAATCTCTCAATTGATGAGGGAAAGCAATTCTAAAGAGACAATTCTCTCAAAAATCATTCTCTCAAGAAATTATGGATCAGAATTATGCTGATCTAGAAGCTGGGCACGAATATATTAAAAGACAAGAAAATACTGACTTTCCACAGATCAACTGTAGTAAAGTGATCTGAGAAAAAGTTTTTTATGTACTGAAATGAATGCATTGCAAAAGGGCGATGGATTCAGATTTGGAATTTTATACCGCATATCCAATGACGCCAGCTTCTTCAATTATTGATGAAGTAGTAAAAATAAAAAGGTAACCTTTCTCCAAGCTGAAGACGAAATCGCAGTAGGTATGGCTATGCTCGAGCAAAGTTTGCTGGGAAAAGATCTATGTGGAATAAGCTGAGGTGGATTTGCTTTGATGACGGAAGCTATTGCATTTTCAAATCAAGCTGAAATTGGATGAGTATATGTTCTTTCTCAAAGAGATGGTCCAAGTACGGGAACGCCAACTTTACAGGACAAGGAGATATCAATTATGCTTTGAATGCGAGCTTTTGAGATACCAAGCCAATCGTACTTATCCTCAACTTTTGAAGAAGCATACAATTTTGCTGGGAAAGCTCTAAACTATTCTGATATTTATCAGCATCCAGTACTTTGCTAAGTGATAAAACAGCTCTCTGAGTCTTATCTTACTATCGAAAAAGAAAAATCTGATTTCTGAGCCTGTTGTAAGAGGAAAGATCGCTGATGAAAGCCCTGAAGATACCTTTCAAAAGATTTGAAATCACAGAAGATTGAATCTTCCATATAGCTACCCTGGAAGACAAGGGACAACCTTTATTGCGAGCTCATATGAACACGATGAGTATGGTTTTACTAATGAGGAACCTACAACCAAGGGGAAAATGATGGAGAAAAGAGCAAGGAAAAATACAGACTTTTATCCAAAATGAATTCAATGAAAACTTTTTATGGATATGAGTCATCAATCCTGAAGCTAAAAATTCTTTTATCACAATGGGAGTCAACCGCTATGCACTAGAGCAATGGATCAAAAATAAGTCTGAATACGGTCTCATTATCGTGAAATCACTCTATCCTTTTGATCCAAGATTAAAAAGTATTTTTTTAGAGAAAAACAGAGAATGAATTCAGAATTTGATCTTTGTTGAAATGAATCATAGTGGAATGCTTGAAGATTTGGTCTGTAAAGAATGTGAGCTGTATGGAGACTGGAACTCAAAAATCTCACATCAGAGAAAAAGTTACCTTATATCCTCTCTTTGAGGAGGAAATTATTTAAGAAGAGGTAAGAAACGCTGTGAGAAGTTTCGCTTTTTGAAAAGGAAGGCCTAGGGATGATTTAGTAACAACCTTCTCTTTTACTTAGAACATAAGAATGAAAAACCATTACCATTCAAAAATCGATAAGCAAGATCACGAAGCTATTATCCTCCCTCTATCTTGAAAGCTATCTTGCTGAGTGAGAAAAACGAAATAAAGAACAGATTACTCCTTTTGTAAGCTATTTGCTCAAAAGACCTTTTTAAGCTCAAGGCTCTTGTTGATGGAAAAATCATTTGAGGTTTTATTTCAGATATTAAGCCACGACATGAAGGAAATATTCTCTTTGATCCTGAAATCTTTATTCATCCCTGACTATCAAAATCAAGGATTCTGAAGACATCTCTTGCATCAAGCCTTACTTCAAGCTCAACAAACGTATCAAATCACTGATTTGAAGTTCCTTTACTTTCAAGGAATCTTATCAACTTAAACGATACCAAAAATTAGGCATTAAAACTGATGATTCTTGGCAAAATGTTGTACGGAGCTTTTAGACCCGGTTCTTGAGAAGTTATCAGAGACTTCTCAATGTAACATCAAAGCAACAAACGATTTACTGCAATAAAACCTAACTTTTAACTGTTAATTATACCCGATGAGACATAATACTAATAAAAATACAATGGTGTCCAGGATGTGAGACTTTTTGATTCATATCGCGCTCAAGCAAGCAATTACTGAGCTAAAATCCCAGCTTCACCAACTCGTTGTGGTGACTGGGATCTGATGTAATAGTAAAATGAGTCAATATATGGAAGGATATGGTTCTGAAACCTTACATGGAAGAGGATCTCTTTGCTACTGGAGTAAAATGGCTAATCCTGAACTAACCGTAATCTCAGTTTCCGGAGACGGAGATAGTTATGGAATCTGAGTTGGGCATTTGATCTCATGCATGAAGAAATATTCCGTTTGTGCATATCACTTGTGACAATCAAAATTATGCACTTACTACAGGTCAGGCTTCTTGTACAACTCCAATCTGAGCAAAGACAAAAATCAACTCCTGAGGGAAATGAGATCGCTCCAATGCATCCAGTAAATCTAGCAGAAGTTGCAGGATGCAAATTTGTCAGGAGTGTTCCAGACAAAGATATTAAACTTATGAAAGAAAACAATCATGGAAGCGATCAAATTCAATGGATTTGCACATATCAATATTCAGCAATCTTGTCCAAGTTGAAAAGATGTAAGACAAAAAGAGAATCTGATTTGATTCTTTTTATTATACTATTTTTATTCTTTAATCTGTATATTTTTCTCATTAATATGGAATTCCTCTAAATACAAGCGACTATCTTAG
>BNJS01004430.1_pt1 | contig 86979 bp, 89 predicted proteins | sample 8540461 | NCBI WGS metagenome assembly BNJS01 (sample SAMD00202454, study PRJDB9452) | human saliva metagenome | isolation source: human saliva | place: Japan
ATGCGCTGAAGGACGAGCAGGGGCGAGATTGAGGCTCGGATTGTGCAGATTGAAAATACTTAAAAATGCCGAAGTGATCGATGAGGATGAAGTGGATTTGAGTACAGTCAGCGTTGGTGTTAAGGTGCTGGTGTATGATATGGAATTTGACGAGGAAATTGACTTTGCCATTGTCGGATCGACGGAGGCGGATCCGATGGCAAATAAAATATCCAACGATCGCCGATGGGTAAGGCTTTGATTGGAGCGAAGGAAAACGATATTGTTGAGTTTAATTCGCCGAATGGCATTGTGAAGATGCGTGTGCTAAAAATTCATCAATAACGGGAATAACGGAAATAACGAAAATAACGAAAATAACCCAAAGAACAAAAATAGAGAACATAAATGAAAAATATCCAGAACAGCACAAGTAAAGTTAACATAATGACTGTGCTAGTAGGCGAGAGCCATAAGGATAAGAGATGGGAAACTCAAAAAGGCAGTATCCGGTAAAAGGAGACTGCTTTTTGTTGAGATGGGATTTTGCGGGCTTATTATAAAAAGAAATCAATTTCGCTTGTTTTTGCGATGCTATATCATAAGGAAAGAAACGGCGTTTGTCTTGATGCAGCAGGGATGTAATCTGACACACATAACACAAAAACCATTTCATCCGAAAACTGTAGAAAACCCCGAAAAAGGCTAAAATCAACGAAATCCGAGTGTGAAAAACGAAAAGCAACCGAAAACCCAAAAGGAGCTGTCAGATCGGACAAGCTCCTTTAAAAGCTCCTCCAAAAATCGTAGCATTGAAAATTTCTATTCAAAAACCATTCTAAAAAATGTTCAAATGCCATTAAAATAAGTTGCTTTTCGAGAAACAGAAAAACCATTCAAATCTTAAAAACCGTTCAAATCTATCCATCCCCCAAGAATTCTCACGGAAATTTCCCCAAAAAGCAGGATAAGAAAAATAAAAACCGTTCAAAACCCATTAAAATAAGGATTTTTGACAAAAATAAATTTTAAAATCGTTCCATTTTCTTGCGGAAGTCGAGGAAGTAAAAATAGGGTTGTTGCAGGAACTAACTTCCGTCAGGCTATTTTAGCTGGTTTACTGGCATTATGTTCAAAAATTTGAAAGGAAAACTTTCTTTCCTTTATGATTTAAAAATTAGGCCTTAAGGAGTCAATAACACGTCCTAAAAGCATCTACTATTTTCGTTCAAAGGAATATTATCAAAGTCAGGATTTAAAAGAGATTAATTCGTTTTTCCTAATTTTTTCACAAAACACTTCATCATCAATGCAGAAAAATTCCACTCGCCAAGGTCTACGGAGTTACAAGATTGAACCAATAGAATATCATTATGAAAATGTAGGCTCCATACTTGAACCGGAAACCCTACAGCATAGTCAACCTTTTTGTATTCAATAATATCAGGAATAGATAGTGTCTGATGCAGAATCATCAAAAGTAACTGACCAGTGCCAGCACTTACGGCATTTAAATAATATTCAATATCTCTTGTTTCTTCTTTAATAATATCTGAGAGGATTGTTTAACAATAGACTCAAGTCAGTGTTTGAACAGCTTCTTTGTTTTCAGCAGAAAATCATTTTATAATCAGAAAGAATCTTTTAATTTCTTTCTAAATTATAGAAGCGGAATATTTCCGCTGGCCAACCAATCGAGAGAAAGATTTAAATAATTTGCAATCAAAAATAATCTTATCGACGGATGGAGATTTTTAATCTACCTTTTTCCAGTCAGTAAGAAAACTCGTATTGATCTTGTAAAGCAGTTAAAAGTTCTTTTTCTGTAATTCCTTTGTTTTTAGGGTTTTCGAGAATACGTTCTAAAAATTAAATCATTTTGATAATCCATACAGACCTCCTGAAATAAGAAATATCCAACTATTCTATTGACAAATACGAAAAATCGTATATTATATATATGCGGCAATAAATATTCCCACTAAAAGAAAAAGAAATGTTTTTATAGTATATCATGTAATCTAATATTGGAAAGGAAAAATATGAAAAATAATAAAACAACATTTTATGGAAAAAGATAAAGCAAAGGCTGATTGAATTAGATATGACGCAGAGGGAATTGGCGCAAAAAGTGAAAATGAATGAGAATTACATTACTCAAATCTTAACGGGAAGAAAGGTGGATACAAATACCGCCAAAAGAATCAATGAATCTTAGTGGCCAGCTGAAGAGCTGGAATCCGTAATCTAAGGAGCCGATATGAGAGAAATCATTCAGAACTGAAAGAAATCAAAGAGATTTTTAGCGGGGATTCAGCACTGCTCTATCATCCAAAGAAGCGCCAGTTAAAGAAGGGAGCAGACCCAAGCAGACTGATCAGGGAAAGTCGGAAACCGTTAGCGAAGTCTTTTGTGGTATACTTTGATGATACCGCACTACAAAAGTGCCTGCTGGAGTTTATGGAGTTTCGCAAGAAAAATCAAAGCAGCCTCTTACCGTTCGGGCTGCCAGACTTTTTCTTGAAAGATTTAGAAGAACTGGCTAAGAGTAAGGAAGAAAGATACAGATTATCAATCAAAAGTATTATGAACGGCTGGAAAAGCGTATATCCTTTATCTGATAAAACACTGGATTGGAGTAATAAAGCAGACCAGCTCAACAGTTATTCTCGAGCGGACAGAGGATTACGATGCTATCGAAAAGAAGAGCTTTGCAAAAGAAGGATTGAGGGAAGGAGGCAGAAAGGTGCTGACTGTACAAGAAGTAGCAGAATTAAAAGGCTGCAAGACCCAGCGATATGTGCGTATGCTCATTCAAAAGGAGATATCAAGGCCATTGAAAACAAAAACTGTCCAATAATCGCAGAGAATATTTAATTCGGCTGGAAGATTTACCGGAGACTTATAAAGAAAGTATTTAAGACAAGAAGAATTATTTTGCCGGAAGCAAAAAGGTACCGCTTGCTAGTGGAAAAGACTTGCCGCAGGAGAAAAAGAATTTTTCCTGAGTTTAACGAAAAAGGAGCGGGTGGAGATTCGGGAATGGATTCAGATTTTTAAAGGAGTGCAAACGGAGAGAGCCTTATATCACAACAAAAACCGAAGCAGATAAAATATTATTGCAGCCATTAATGCGGAACTCTTTCGTAGAGGGAGTAACCTTACGGTCAGCAGCAGCGTGTTATACCGGAAGTTCTTTATCGAAACGGCGATTATGAAGGGCTTCTTTGATAAGCGGGGTGGTTGGAATAAAGGGGCTTTCTACGGTGCTGGAAACCGGTGGGACGTATTTCTTTTTATTATTTAGATGAGCGCCAGCCGCCGCTTGCCAGAGTTTATAAGGATACGACTGAATGGGTGCGGGAGTTTTACCTGGACTTATTGGAACATCTTCCCAGCGAGCGTACTTTTCGCCGAAAACTGGAAAAAGAAGTGCCGCTGGCAGTACAGACATATTTGCGTCAAGGAGAAAAAGCGTTAAACGATGAGTGCCTACCTTATATTGAGCGGATGTATGATGATTTAAAGGTAAACGATGTTTGGATTACCGATAACCATACACTGAGACATTTTAAGCCGCTACGATAACGGAAAAGAGGGGAAACACAGACTTTATTTAACGGCGTTTTTGATGCTAAAAAGTGGGATTTTAACAGGTTGAATGTGACAGAAAAATCCATCCATCAATTCTACGCTTTTGCATTACGACATGGGATTGGGCGTTGCGGCTGTCCAAAAATGATTTACGCTGATAACGGCAGTGAATTTATGAGCTATGACTTTGCCGGCAGAGGAAAGCGCAGTAAGACAGAGGAAAAGGAACTGGATTATGCTTTAACCATTCTTGGCAGGATGGGGATTGAAATTAAAACGGCACGAGTAAGAAACGCAAGGGCAAAGCCAGTAGAGCGATCTTAGTTTTAAAGAACATATCAGTAAAGTATTTTCCACTTACACCGGCGGCAACATTACAGAGCGTCCAGAAAGCTAGAAAGCCAGCTAGGGTAATATTCCAACAGATCTCCAGGTTAAGAGATGATATTAGCCTTTTTAATTGAGAAAGAAAATTGCGAACTTTATGGTGGTGCGGAAAAGAAAAATACGCAGGAATGAGTAAAATGGAAGTTTTTAATGCAGGACTAAAAGAAATTCGTCAAGTGCGGATTCCAGATGCAGATTTAGACCTTTTCTTACTGAGAGGAAAGAAGCAGACTGTAGGAAGAAATGGCGTATTTGTAGAAATTGGTGGGGAGAAGATATATTTTTCAAACAAAAGATTTTTGGTTGTATAAAGGGCAGAAGTTTTCGTCCGGTACGATCCGGACCGACCTATCCAGTGTTCGAGTCTATGATATGGAGGATAGATATATGGCGACGATGGGAAGGGAAAGAACGTTGCTCTTAAACTTCCTTGAAAGCGACACGGATAGATTGGCTGAAGCAAACGAAAAACTTGCAAAATGTTAGAAAAATCAGTGAAGCAGTATGCCAAAGATATGTTTGCAAATATGCGCCCGGATACAAAGATTGACATTTTGGATCGGTAAAATCCGAAAAGCGCATAGGCTCACAGAAGGAACGTTGATCGAGCAAAGTAATCTGGCAGAAGTAAGGCGGTTTGAAGAAAAGACGCTCCATGCCGCTACGGGTACTGATCGGCGGTTGTCACTGATATTGACCGAATGAACCGGAATGGAGAAAGGAGAAAAAGGCAGATAAGAATCCGTTTTTACAAGAAAGTCGCAATATAGTCTTATGCAAAGATAGGAGGTCATCATCGGAAAGAGAACAAAAGAATATCTATTAAAGGAGTTTGATAAGCTCGTTCAAAAGGAAGGAAGTCAGGCAAGAGCGTGTAAATTAGTTGGCATTTCTCCCAGCATCATGACGCCCTTAAGAAAAGGAGAGTATGGCGGAGCGGAAGAAAAAGCAATACAGTAATCCTGGCAAACTATTTTAGAATTAAAGAGGAGGCTAAAACCGGAAGGCAGGCGGAAACCTATGTGCCGACATCTATTTCTGAAAGCGTCTATGCGTATATTCGAAATGCCCAGATTAAAAAGGCGGGCTGCTGGCTATTTCGGGGCGGCTGGAATCGGTAAAACCAGAGCTATCCCTGCAAGTATGCAGCGGAAAAGTCAAGGTACTTGCCTTTGGATAACCGCTAATCCCTGTTTAAAACACCGTTAAACCAATATTAAAAAGCTTTGTAAGGAACTCAACATTGCCAACGTGCGAACCAACGACGACATGTACATAGCAATATTAGAAAAGCTTCGGGACGGCAGAGTACTCGTATTTGACGAAGCGCAGCATTTATCCTTAAAGGTAATTGAAACGCTCCGAGGGTTTTCAGACTATTTTCTTGATAGAAAAACATGACGCTTGGAATTGTGTTTGTGGGAAACAGTACGACGATAACAAGATTTGGTGGCAGACAAGATGCAGTGTTTGAGCAAATCGCCAACCGAACCATTCAAAAGCCGGTTTTTCAGACTTCGGATATTCGCAAGAAAGACATTCAAATGCTTTACCCGGAGCTGACGGATGAAAAATCCATTGACTTTATGCTAAAAATTGCACAGAGCCGGGAAGCAATCCGGGGAGCGAATAACTTATTTTCCAATGCTTACGACAATGAAAACACGACATATGAAGGGCTTGTCAGCATGGCTAAGCATATGCATATGATGATTTAGACTCACCGAAAGGAGAAGAAATGAAACGATTTTTACTTGCGACAGCGCTTGGGATAGCGCTGACTGCGGTTTGTATGCAGGCGGAGCTTTCCCGGCGAGGCTACTTTGCTCTTGGCGGCGAGATATTTCTTCGCCGGCACGTGTACCTATCGGTTTATGCCGTCCCGGTGTTTGCTCGAGCATAGGGAGAACTTTTACAGGAAATCAAGGAGGAAAGCGATGAAATTAAACCGGAAGAAGTATCAGGAAGTCAAAAGATGGATCATGTCCAAATGGACGGGTACCCTAAAAAGTGTGCGGGCTGAGGGGAAAGAAAGGCAAGAGCCGCTTATCAAGAAGCGTTAGAGGGCATACCGGGAATCGGAAGAGCCCGGCGTGAGGGAGTCATTCAAAAAGCAGAGCAGATTTTAAAAGGAGAAGAAAATGATTAATGAAAAGAAAATCAGTAAAACCGGAAGCATCACTATTCCCAACCACCTGCGGCGGAGTTGGGGCTTATCGCAGGCGAAAAAGGTAAAAATTGAGAAGGACGAAGCAGGAAAATTTTTCATTCAGCGAATTGAAGGAAGTTGTATTTTTGTGGGGCAAATGAAGAATTGAAAAAAAGTAAAAGGTAATTTATCTGCAAAGACTGCATAGAGGCGGTTTTTGACAAAAGAGGACGAAAATGGGGCTAAAAATTAATATTAGTGTCAGTTTGATGGAGGATGCATCACACTTGTGCTTGACTTTTGCAAGGGCTGGAGAGTTAAAAAGAAGAACACAAGGAAAGGTTTGAAAAATCATTTCAGAACTGCTGAGTACTTTCGGAAATGAAAAGGAAATTATAAAAGAATGTACCGATATTGCAGAAATATTTTCTAAAGAAGAGAATATGAGAGAGCTTGAGGTAGCATATAATCTTTGGGAAATAGGTAAAGAGGGCGAAACAAAGTTCACAAACAAGCATAATCAGGATAATGCTGGTTTTACATTTCTATGGAGTTAAGGAAAGGAAAAGAGGAGAAAAAAATAAATGGAAAACATCAGAGAGTTAGTCGATCAAGCGGTGAAATTAGATGCACAAATTAAAGAGAAAACAGCAGAACTGAATGAGGTCAAGGCAACGCTCAAGCGGAAGGACTTCGGGAACTGGAAAAATAAAAACATCCGCTTCCTGCAATTTTTGGCAGTTCTGGTACCTGTGAAGTAGGATATAAACAAAAGATGGAAGTTGATAACTTTGGCAGGCTTTGTTGAAGTGCTTGGCGACATCGTAAAAGAGAAGGCAAGCAAAAAAAGAAGAGATCAAATATGACTTTTGACAAAAGTTTAAAGAGGCCCTTATGCTGTTATATCTTGGCGATTACAAGGAACACGACCTGGAGCGAATCTTGCTTATCAATTTAAACATCACAGAGGAAAAAGCAAAAGAAAAAGACTGCTAAAAAGCTGAAAGGCGAATATGCAGCGGATAAAAAGCTGCTAGCGAGTGGCGGAGTGGTTGAAGTAGCAGAGGAAGAATTGGATGCAATTAGAGAGCAGAAAAAGTATTTGAATTAGTCACAAGATTTTTGATTTGAAATCAGTAGATATGGAAGCGTTGAAGAAATGTATTTTTGTCGAGGACAGTTTATCGCTGGGACTGACTTATGAAAAGTAGGGAATAATCATGGGAGCAATCACAAAAGAACAAATCAGAAAGCTCTATGCCCCTTGCAGCTAGGGCAGGGCTTCTTGAGGCAGGAAACAAAGAAGATAATTTTTCATCAAATTGTTTCCGGGCTTACCGGAAAAGATTCCGTAAAAAAACTGACAGAGGCCGAATATAAGAAAGTGCGGGGGCGGCTTTTGCAGGAGATGGAAAAACAAGAATACCTCTGGCCGGATGAGCAGCGGGCAGATAAAGAAAGCTTGGAGTTTGATGTATCAGATTATGGAGCATTCCCCAAGCGAGGAAGGAAAGACAGCTGGAGAGGGATGTGCGGGGGCAATTAAAAAGATTTTTAAGCATGGATGCTCGATGTAAAAATCCGTTTTCGTGGGTATCCGCAGAGCAAGGGAATAAGCTGATTGAAATGTTAAAGCGATATTTGCAGGCAGCAAAAGAAGAAAACAAATACTGGAAACAAAATAAGAGGAAGGAGCTTGGTATGCTGGATGAGCTGAAGATGGAAGATATTGCCGATGAGCAGCAAAGGAGTTTAGCGGAGCTGATTGAGCATTGAAAAACTACAAAAAGCTTGTAGAAGTCTACGGCGGCAGCAGCATATACGTCTACAAGCGAGACAGTTTTTGCGAACGGTAAGGGATAAAAATCAAAGCTGAGTTTAAGGGAGACTACCGAGAACTGGCAAGAAAGTATAATTTGTCAGAGGTTGCCATTCGAAATATAGTTGGAGAAGATATATTAATGGAAGGACAAATCAACTGCATTTCTAAAACGCTTTAATAGCGTTGAGCTTTAAAAAGGTGTTATTCTTAAATCAAGAATAACACCTTTTAAATTGAGAGGAAAGGAAACGAGAAAATGTTTGATGAAGCTACGATGCAGATTATCAAAGCGGTTGCCGGATGATTCCAGCAGTCGCCGCTATCGTTGGTGCGGTCGTATCTTGGGTATTTAATCGGACGATGAACCGCTTTGACGAGATGGAAAAAGCGAGTTAGTCAGCTAGAAAAAATTGCAACGAAGAAGATATTAAAAATCTCCTGCTAAAAATAGAAAAACTGCAGGAAGAATTAAATGAAGTGCGTGTTAACTATATTCATAAACAAGATTTTATCAGGGAGATGGCTAAGCTCGATAATAAAAGTGGAAAAATCTTAGACATCATTACGGAAATGGAAAAGGAGAAGATGATGGACTTTGAGCGGGAAATCAAGCGCAAACTGGAAGCGGAAGGGTTTGCTGAAAAATAATGGCAAAATTATTCGAGTAGTGAATATTTTGGCGGGAGATGGACGCCGTTGTCAATGATTAAGAGCGCCCTAGAAAATGATATGGAAGGGCATGCCTTTGATAAGTCTATGCTTTTTTTCTGGTAAAAAGCGGATACTTAGAGATCAGAGGCAAAAGAAATCGACAGGCAGCCGAGTGGGAAGACCGTCATCGGCAGGAATTAGAAGTGGCACTTTCGGGGAAAGGAATGAAGTTAGCACTTTATCATATTACCGACGAAGCTGTCAGGGTGTAGTTATGGCAGGAGGAACAAGAAAAACACTCTATCATTGACGGATTGCCGGCAGACCCAAAAGAAGCCGTAGAAGAAATGCTCAAGAACAATTTTACCTATAAGGAAATTGTGGAATATATCAAGCAGAATGGTTTTTGAGATTTCAATTGCTTCCGTGTGTCGTCATGCAAAAGGATTAAATGCAACTTTACAATCTTTACGTATGGCACAGGAAAACTTTCGAGTAGTTGTGGAAGAGCTTGACAAATATCCGGACCTCGATACAACAGAGGGAATGGTAAGGTTAGCATCTCATGTGATGCTGGAGAGGATTCAGACCTTATCGGCGGAAGAGCTTGCTATCGTAAAGCCGGATAAACTCTTGGCACAGATGAATACCCTTATTCGTACCCGCTTCTTATAAGAAGAATATGGACTTAAAGAATAAGGGATATCCTAGAAGCTGGTTATGAACAAGTGAAGAAGACCGTATTTGACGCACTTGCAAAAGAACGACCGGACTTATATGCAGGGTCAGCAGCTTCTTAAACGAGAAGAAGCAGGAGGTAAGACAATGATTTACGTATTGCAGGTAATGACCGGCAAGGAGAAAGACGTACAGTGGAACTTCTAAAAGAGGATATAAAAAGCTGTGTACCGAACCAAACAATTCCATTCCGGAAATCAGGAGCCGCAACAACAAGAAATGTCATATATTTTCCAAGCTATGTATTTCTGGCAGTGAAAGAGTTGACGGATGAAATCTATTATGCGATGAAAACGATTCCTTACGTTCTGCACTTTGTACCACGTGAAAAGCCGGACAAGTTGTCGGAACTTGAGGCGGTACATATAAGGCTACTTTAGCAAAGAGCAAAATATCATTGCAACAAGGCGAGCCGACGGCACATGGAAGTTAAATGTAGAGGAATTAGAACCCTCACATCGAAAGAGTGCTACATAGGGATTTTAGAATTCGGTTCTCGTTACCATTCCGGCATGGAGATGCCAAGGCAACCTTGCCTTTGTGAGATTATTAAATAGAGTTAAATAAAAAGCACTTAATGAGTAGTTTGGTGTTGATTCGCTCCACTAAATGAAAACTAAGGAATAAAAAGAAAAAAATAGAAGGATTTCTTAAAAAGAAATCTCGGTCAAAAAACATGGATATTTTAACTTCGTAACTAATTTTATATGTGTTCAAAAACGTTCAAAAAGCCGTTCAATTTATTGAAATGTCTTACTCGAAGATTTTTGTCGAGTGAGGGCATCAAATAAACGTAAATTAGACGGGGGTGAATTACGGGGAAAGGAGGAAAGGATGAAAAACAAAGCAAGAGAAAAGTCTGTTAAAAGGCTTTTTAAAAGACTTTTCGGAGCATGAAGTAGATGAAGTCTGCCAAGATGAAAAAGAATATGACATACTTCAGAGAAAGCTACTCGAAGAATATCTTTGCAAAAGATAATAGTCCAGAAAAGAATAAAACTTTATACCGAGTACATTGCTGGAAAGCCTATTTTCGGCTCAGACGGAGTTCGAAAAAAAGTTAGCGCTATTGATCTCTCTTACTTTGGAAGAGCATACTTTTCGCACTTTTTCAGCAGAAAATCACCGAAGTTTTCATGAGGAATTAGATGATATCTGGGAAAATGGAGTTTTAAAAATATAAACCAATCAGAAAAGCAAAAGAAGTTAATAAAAAAAGCAAGGCGTTAAAAGAGTGGTGGCGGCACCTCGTGGTCATGCCAAATCGACCAATCTGACCTTTCAAAGATGTACTTCATGCGGTTTTTATATGCCTATAAGCATTTTATAGTCATCATTTCAGATACTTACGACCAAAGCAAAGGCTTTTTCTAGAAGCGATTAAGGAAGAAATCGAAGAAAATGAAGCGATTCTTACGGACTTTGGAACTCTTTACTGGAAAAGATTTGGCGAGAAAGATGTGATTGTAACAAAATCAAAAATTAAGTACAAAGCCAAGGGCTTGCACGCAAAAATGCGTGGCTTTAAAAGCATAAAGCAATGGAGACCGGACCTGATTGTCTTAGACGACACCGAAAAACGATGAACTGGTAAGAACTGCAGAGCAAAGAAAAAAACTGAAAAGACTGGTACTATAAGGCAGTGTCGTAAAAGCTGGGAGATAGTTATACAGACTTTATTTTTCATTGGAACGATGCTCGCATTATGACAGCTTTACTGGCGGATGTGCTAAAAAAATCCATCTTATCAGAGTGTCAAATATCAGGCAGTGGAAAGTTTTTCATCTTCTCCGCTTTGGGATATATGGGAAATGATATACACAAATCTGTCGGATAAAGACAGAGAACGGAAAAGCAAACGAGTTCTTTTGAAAAGAATAAATCGAGAAATGTTGGCGGGGCACAAAAGGTCCTCTGGGAAGAAAAGCTTCCTATGTGGAGCTGATGAAAATCAAAAGCTTTCAGAAGGTGAGGCGGCTTTCTTTTCAGAATTACAAAATGAACCAATTAATCCGGAAGATTGTCTGTTTAGCGAAGAATGGTTTGAATACTCAATCCGCTTGACTTTGATTTTAAAGAGTCAAAAATATTGGTTTTTACGGCTTTGTTGATCCGTCACTGGGGAAAACAAAGAAAAAGTGACTACAGTGCAATCGTTACACTTGTGTTTAGACACGGAAACGGGCTATATGTATGTCCTGGATGCAGATGTGGAGCGTAGACATCCAGACAAAATTATTCATGGACACGCTTAAATAAAAGCGGTCTGGATTTGGAAAAGAGTTCGGCAAGAAGTATAAAGATTTTTGGTGCAGAAACCAACCAATTCCAGTGGTTCTTAAAAAGAAGCGCTGGCAAAAGGAAAGTGCAAGATGTGGGAATCTATTTGCCAATTACAGAGGTGCAGCAATCATCGGATAAAAACCATAGTGTGCAAAACTTTGCAGCCAGATATTAAAAACAAATATATTAAGTTCCAAGCAAAGCAAAAAGCTACTACTGGAGCAGTTAAAAATATTTCCCGATGGCGGCACACGATGATGGGCCAGATGCATTAGAAGGCGTAAGGACACTGGCAACCAAACGCAAAAAGAAAAGAACCGACTGCTTGACATTCGTAATGGCTTATTTTAAAGAAAGGAGGCTATATGTATCGCACTCGAAGAAGAAATCAGTGAAAAATTGATTATAAAGATGATTAACTGCTATGAAAGAGACCACGGCAAGCGCTTTAAAGCTGCAACAGTATTATGAAAATGACACTGCGATTTTAAGCAGAGCCTCCATCTCAGATGGAAAAATTAATAATAAATTGGCAAATGCCTATTCTGGCTATATTACGGATATGGCAACGGGTTATTTTATCGGGAAAGCCGGTAACTTATTCCGCAACAAACAATGAATTATGAAAAGAAATACAGGATTTGCTGGATTATACGGATGAGCAAAGAGCACAATCTGGAAGTTGCCAAACAGACATCGATTAAGGGCGCTGCTTTGAAATCGTGTATTTAGATGCCAAAGACTTTGATAAAAACAAGCGTCCAAGGCTTAGAGTTGCAAAAAGTACAAGCAGAACAGATAAGCTATGTGTATGACTATGCCTTATCACCGGAAATCCGTTTTGCGATTCGTTGGTATGATTATGAAACAGGCGAAAAAGAAAATCCGAAAGATAGAAGTCTCACAGCATCAGAAATACGATATTATACTAAAAATGGCAGTTCTCTATTACTGGAAGATACCGTACAACATTTCTTTGGAATGGTTCCAGTAATTGAATGGAATAACGAAGAAAAACAAGGAGATTTTGAGAAAGTCATCACTTTGATTGATGCGTATGACAAAGCCGGATCGAGATAGTATGAATAATTTAGAGTACTTTGCCAATTGCTATATGTATCTCGTCGGGATGGACGAAACCGACGAATCGAGACATTGAGAAAATGCGAAAGTTAAGGGTTTTACTTCTAAAAGAAAAAGGAGAAGCCGGATTTTTGCAAAAACAAAGTAATTTTGAGGAAACGAAGTATATTTCGGAGCGATTGGACAATGATATTCATAAGTTTTCCATGGTTCCGATTTATCCGATGAAAACTTTGCAGGAAAATTCATCGGGAATTGCTATGCTGTATAAAACCTTAGGACTGGAACAGCTTGCGGTTAAGAAGGAAAGAATTTTAAAAAGCTCGCAAAGGCGGCTGGAAATCATTTGCCGGTATCCAAACTTTCTAGGGAAACAACTATGACTGGCGGATATTGATATTAAGTTTCAACGAAATCTCCCGGTCAATGACAAAGAAATGTAGAAATTGTTACAATTTACAAAACATTGTTTCCAAGCAGACAGCCCTTTCTACACTTAAAAATCATTGACAATGTGCAGACGGGAGCTGGAAAAATCGAAGAAGAAAAGCTGCGATGTTGATCTGGATGGAGTTTCTTATGAATCTTCCGAATGAGTTTCAAAACGCTTGTGATGGAGTTTGAAAAAGGCAGTACAAAGGACAGCAAAAGGAGTTGATTGTCAGATATAGAAAAAGCATTAGAAGAAGCAAGAAATCTGTTGCGAAGACAGTTTTGATCGCTTACGAAAGGGAGGGAAAAGTAGCGACAAGTCCTTTCCTCACAGTGCCAAAACGAAAAATGCTATCGGCTATGGATAAACTGCTTTCTAAGCTGTTATGAGAAATAAATCAAAGCAACAAACAAAGGATTTTCTTGATGCAAGTGGGAATGAAAACGGAGAAGAACACCTTTCATATTGTTTTTCAGGCGGCAAAACAGCAATAAAAAGCTGTTCCATTTCAAATCAAGCTTTTTGAGGAGATGATGGTAAAGACTTTAAATGCTATTCAAAAAGCCGTTAAACATTGATTCGATAGTCAACGAAAAATGAAAGGCTTTCACTGGGCAGAGAGGGATTGGGAAAGCACCGCAACGATAGTCATTCATTCGGTGAATAAGACTTTGTCGGATGGGCTTGCGAAAAGGAAAGACCTATAAAGAATTAAGCGATAGCTTTAAAAAAGCGAACTGGAAGGTGATGTAGTAAAACCGATGACAATTATCCGAACAGAAGGTTCGAGGGTATACGCAAATACCCAGCAAAAACGCTGGATAAGTTTTGACAAGGCTGGGCTTGCATGGTAAAGACTTGGCGAACGGTCAGATGAGCGAGGTCAGAGGAATGAAAGCAATCGACAAAAGTCAGCCATGTCAAGATGGAAGGACAGACGGTCAGGTATAAAGAGGACTTTACTTTGCCGGAGGGACGAAAAGCAAAAGCTCCCACCCAACCGGATATGCCGAGATGATGATATCAATTGTCGGTGCTTTTCAGACGATAGATTTAGCGGAGGAAGGAAAAGGACTTGGTTCGGGAAAGTACGAAGCAACAATTCCGGTCAAGACGGCATTATCACCAAGATAGAGGATATTGACTATAACGATAGAGAGCAGATTGATAAGCTGTTTTTCGGATTTTGCCAAAGAAAGCAAGGACTGAGATAGAAAAAGCGATTGTTGTTACTGAAAAGAACAAAGCCTACTTTATTGACGGAATTTCAGCGAATGTTAATATCACGACGGTCGGGGAAGAAAACCTGAAAGAAATGCGATTGTGATTCATAATCATCCAAGGAGAAGTGAAACGGAAGTTAGTGATTGCTTTAGCAAACAAGATGTGCAGGCGCTTTATCGGTACCAGATTAAAGGAAATGCAGCTGACATGCGACCTTGGCCGGTTTAAAATGGGTATATAGGGGCGAACCGCTGTCAGCAATGGAAGTCCATGAAAGGTATGAGGATGCGACATTTGCTTATCTGGATAAAAAGCAAAAGCAGAGGAAATACTAAAAGCATTAGAGGATTATCGCCAGTATATTAATCATGAAAAGAATTGGCGGAAAATTCAAAATAGTATTTTTGAGGAGATAGGAAATGACGCATGAACAAGAGAAAGATGAACTGCTGAGATGGTATAAAGAAGAGGAGAAGAAAATCAATGTGCAAATGGAGGAAACCCGTTCTGGCTTAGATCATCCCTTTGCAAGGGAAGTGCAAGGCTTCTACCAGAGATGGTTAGGGAAAATGGCGGAGTTTAGAGGAAAAATATGGAGAAAAACCATCATCTTTGTGGAATGGAGAAAAACAGAAGATAATTCAGTATAAACAGGAAAGAGGAAATCTTTAGCATGGTATGGGCGGAAAGAAGAAAAAGATTGCGCCAGATATATGAGGAGAATCCAGCGACGATTCCGGCGTTTGGGTCAAAACGCCGGAGGAGAAAAATTGTATCAAGAATGGCAGAGTCGTTTGCGAAGTTTAAAACAAAAAGTATGAAAGTTGTCATTGAATATTTGGCAAGAGCAGAGAAAGAATGAAAGCAAAAATGACCTATGAGGAAGAATATGCAAATCTACGAAAAATGGTATAAAGATATAGAGCAGACCCAATTGAGGGCAAAAATGCTTTTTAAATCCGTTCCGGGATTGGATCACCCGTTGCAGTCGGAACTAATCAAATTAAATATTGGGTTTGGAGATAGATTAATAGCATTGTATGACAAATATGGAATACAAACAAAAAGAGAATTGAGTAAATAAAGAAGCTTACAAAAGTAGGCTTTTTTATATTGAATAAAATGACCAAAGAAAGGAAACAAATATGGAACAAGAAAATCAAAACACAGAGGTAGTGACTGAGGAAACAACAGAAACAACAGAAACAACTGAAACCGGGGCAGAGAGAATAAACAACTGGATCAGGAAGAAAAACACGACTAAAAACCTTTACGGAAAAAGAGGTTGCGGAAATGAAAGCGGCTTGGGAAAAAGAAAAAGCGGAAAATGACAGGCTTTCTAAACTTTCTGAGGAAGAAAGAGAGCGAGCTGAGCAAAAAAGAAAAAAGGTGGCGGAGTTGGAAGAAGAGAAAAGGCATTGCTACAAAAGGAACGATTAGCAGATGTTAAAGATGAACTGCTTAAAACAGCATTCCGACTTCTTTTGCCGCGATATTTTACCAATCTTTCGGAAACCAAAGAAGAAATGAACGCAAAACATCAAGGAATTGTAGCAAAGTCTTCAGGGATGCCGTACAGGAAGAAGTGAATGACTAAGGCGTAACAATGAAGACCGGCAGTGATTTCAGAAAAAGTGAGTGCCGGAAAGGGTTATGCCGAAAACGCAACGAAACAGCAAAAGCGGCAAAACAATCCATGGGCTAGGATAAGAAAGGAGCAAATAGATGAAAGTAGAACAAACAACGGCAATGAGAGAACAAGTTAATAAAAAGTGAAAAGTTTATTTCGTATCGGATCTGTTCACAAAGCAAAAGGAACAGCGTTTGAGAGTCGGAAAATCGTCAAAAGGCCGGCACACTCCCTGCTGCCGAGCAACGATGCACAGAGCAAAAGGAGATTTTACTGGAAGATGTAGATGTAACCGCCGGTGATGAAGTCGGGACATTATTGATTTCCGGCATTGTTATAGCAAGCCGTTTGCCGGAAGCACCACAAGAAACTGCTAAAACCGCATTAAAAGAAATCAAATTTATGTAGGGAAAAGGAGAGCAACATGGGATTATTTAATTTTGATGAAGTATTTTTCAACCGCAGTATTACTGGACTATTTGAAAGAGCGAAAGTTTCCGGACTTTTTGGGACTGACCCTTTTTCCGGAAAAAGATTGAGGACATTGACCTTGAATACATTAAAAGGCGGCAGCCATCTGCCGGTATCGGCTTCGGTGCATGCTTTTAAATTCCTGAGGCTGAGATTGCTTCAAGGGAAGCGATTAAAGCAGTAAAGGAACGTTTGGCACTGGTCAAGAGAAAGATCTGATTGGATGAGGAACTTTTGATTAAGCTGCTAAACACCACGCACCAATAAAAGAGTTTGAAAAAGCCAAAGAGCAGTTTTTAATGATGTCGATGCTATGGTGCTTTCGTATTAACCAGAGCGGAAGCGATGCGGATGGAAGTGCTGACGACCGGTAAGCTCACGGTAAAATGAAAAATGGTGTGAATGTTACGCTGGACTATGGCGTGCCGAGCGAAGCGATTAAGACTAACTCTGGAACTTCTGCCTGGACACGTGACTTCTGACCCACTCAAAGATATCTATGACTGGACGGACAGCGTAATTGCCAGAACCGGCGTGATTCCAACTCGTGCCTTAAACCAGTAATTCGGTGCTTTCCTTACTTCTTCGCCATGACAAAGTGCGGAAAAATATCTTCGAAATGCCAATAAACTGGTAACGAAGGCAGAATTAAACGCATTTTTAGAGCAGCAAGGGCTGCCGAAAGTTTGCTTCTTATGATGCCCCAGTACCGCAAGGAACAGGCGAATGGAACTTATCAAGCATTGCGATTTTTGATGTGAATAAAGTAGTGCTGATGCCGGAGGGCTTCCTTTGGCGAAACCGTCTACGGTTTAACAGCGGAAGAAATCGAACTTGCCGGAAAGGGCGTTGACACCGAGAAAATCGGAAATGTGCTGGCAATGACCTACCGGACGAATGATCCGGGTTGCCCGCTGGACCAAGGCGGTGGCTACGGTGCTGCTGAGTTTTCCGACCGCAGACCAAATCTTGATTGCAAAGGTAAAATAAGGATGGATAGCTTGATAAAAGGGATAATAATATCTATATTTCTATCAAACGTTTTCTGTTTTTCTTGTTGTTTGGTACAGCTGGAGACGGCTGTATCAAATGGTTAGTGGAAAGATAATAAGCAGTTTTTGAAAGACGTGGAGGAAATTGTAAAAAGAATTAACCAGAGGGTGGAAACAATGGCGATTGCGCTATGGAGTAGTGTTTTAGTGAACACAATCTTTTGTGTGGATAATTCAGAGATATTCGTATCGACTACTAAATAAAGTAAGCGATACGAATATTGAAAATGCTTCAGCAGATAGAAAAAGCAAATCAAGATAGACAGATGAAAGAGAAATCCTTCCCAAGCTGAGTACATAAAAACCATACCTTTTAATTCTTCGAGCGTGTTAAGTTTAGAAGTACGAAAAGAAAGTGCTTTTTCATAAAGAGGATGATCTTTTAGTCCAGTTATAGTGAGATAAGTCCACAAACCAAGTGTCGTAAAGAGATTCAATAAGGCCCAGTCGCTCTAAGTTGTCAATACTTGTTGCGATCAGATGGACATTATCTACGGTGAAAAATCTTTAATAATATGAGAATATACAGTATAACCGGCATTTTCGCTTCCTCTTTGAAGACCCTAAGCGAACAGCAGGATATCTTGACAAAGCGCTAGAATAAATACGGAACAAAAATCTGAGCATCTAAAGGCTCCTAACTGCTGAATGATTTCAGTATAGGCGGTTCGGACTTTGTTCGTTTTTCGGCTATCCATGGATGCGGCAATTAATTTGGCAAACATTTCTCGAAGCTCTATGTCTTCGAAATAATATTTGGAGCTCTCAGAACTGGTCCGACGATTTTTAAGGCTGGGTTCTTTAATTTCGTCTTGAGGATTTCATTTATTTTTGCCTGCAATGCTTTTTAGCAAAACTCATTTAGGTTTTGCTGCCTTTTCATGTTGGTTTTTTGGGCAAAGTAAGACACGTCGCCAAAGATAATATCCCAAATATCAGCGAGCGTTCCTCCGCATCTTTGAGCAACTGGATTAAATAAAGAGCGGATGGGTTCAGATAAATTGTTGAGAGGGCTTTGAATTGACATTAGTATAAACTCCTTTTTATTTTTATTATACCAAGAACTATAAAAAAAGCACAATTCCATTTCTGACACGCAAAATAAAAGTTTTCCTTGACTTTTGCTCAGACATAATGTATAATAAAATTATGCCAGACAAAGAGAGAGGTGATGAAATGAGTCCAAGGACAGGCAGACCAACGGATAATCAAAGCAAGCAGGCAGTATTAGAATCAGTAATGAGGATAAAGCCATGTCTTGAAAATTATTGCGAGAAAGAAAGTGAATAAGGCAGAAGCAATAAGCAGAGGGATTAAAATTTGGGTGGGAAAAAGATCACAGCCGCAAACACTTGTCAGCTCGGACAAGCAAAGCGGGTGTTTTAGAAAGAGAAAACTCTTTCTATGGAATATTTTAACATAGAAAAGACTTCTTTCAAGTATCAGATTTTACAGATTGAACAAGAAAGGAGTTTTTAAATGCAACAAATTTCAATGCTAAAACAGGAACATTGGATAGTCGCTCAAGTAGCGGAAATGTTGGATCACATAGTTAGTGCGGGATATTGCTAAAACAAAGGATTATTTTAGCGAAAAGCAAAATTGCTGGCTGAATACTTTATCAATTCAAATTATATGTGGATGCACAAGGAAAGGCAAGAAAAACTACCAAATCACCAAAAAGGCTGCGAGTTCTTGGGATCATAGTGTGACGGGAGCCAAGGGAGCGGCTTTTTACCGCAAAAGTACATTGATGCGTTTCATGAACTGCAAAACAATCTTGCGCTGCCAAGCGAGGTGATGGGGCAGGTTTTGCAAAATCCAAACTAAAAATATTGGAACAGCTGAGAAAATCGAAAACCGAAAATATCTTCCAGCTGCGCCCGGTGGCGGTACAACGGATGAGATTGAACATCTTTTGAAATCGCCGAGAAAAGCCGAAAGAGTGGAAAAAGCCCGGCAGCTTCTGGTGGAAACCATTGCCGCCGGAGATTCGAATTCTCGTTGACCGCCTGCTTCTGGATAAAAGCCGAAATTATGCTGTTCAGAAAGTCACTAACGAGGATACCGGGTTTCTAACAGTGCGATTCGCAATTATTACAAAAAGCAATCGCAAAGACGGAGGTGGCAAGATGAGTGAAAAACGGATGATAAAATTGCCGGGAAGTACCGATGGCAGAGGCAGGAGCGTGGGTGACTTGGAGCAAGGGATTTACAGCATCATTGATGGAAGCTGCACCTGCGGAAATCTGGACATCTCAAACGCCGGAAATGCAAGAATGTAGACAGCGATTTGGATAATCGAAAGGCTTCTACAAAGGCGAAACATTAGACTTTAGTGAAATTGAGAGCTTTCTGACCATGACAGTAAAAGCAAGCCAAAAATGCCAGAGTTAGTTTTTGGTGAGGTTTTCCAGCAGGGAATGAAACTATCGAACCTGCTGTCATCTGCTAATCTGGCAAAAACAGCACTGGAGATGAAAATCATCTGGATAACAGAAAAAGGGTTGGTCACAAAAACGAAAAATAATCACAAAAAGGGGGTTTACCGAAAAAGGTAAGCCTTTTTGATTGCCAAAACTCACACGAAAAGGAGTAATCATAGAAAGTAAAAGTAATTCATGTGGAAGTGTTCAGTATGATGGAACGGTTTATGGAAGGGTATGGAAATTGAGGTTCGAGCCGGAAGACTTTGCCGGATTGGCGGAGGTTGTGGAGGCGTTAGAACAAGCGGAACCCGAAGAAAAAACGGAAGGAAAGCTGTTGACGGATGGCGAGCAATCAGAATGAAGCAGCCAATTATAAAGCAATGAAAAAGAAGAACTGGTGGAATTAGCAAAAAGAAAAAGGTTAAACATTCCGGCGGAAGCGAGGATGAAATTATTGCTTTTATTAGAAGAGGCGGTTTGCTCATAGAGTAAGCTGGCGAGGATGAACTGAAAAATATTGGTTGGACTTTGCCAGCCGGTATTGCAACCGGACATTTACGGAAGACAATATCCCCTTACACAGTCCGACTGTTTATTGACATAGAGAGTAAAGTCTTATCAGGAAAAATCCGAATGTGAAGTCAAGAAAGTCTTGCGGATGTACAGCAAAAACCTATGCAGAAAATGAACTGTCGGGCGAAGGGATTACTAATACCGATCCGTAGACTTCGGGTACCAAAATGAAGACGAAAATCAAGACAACGGATAAATCAAGAGTACCGGAACTGCTGGCGGATCTGAAAGCCTTAAGGAGCGAAAAGTTAGAAATTGGCATTTTAGCCGCAGTGGCGAAAAATGCTGATGATTGCGAAATGTCAACGAGTTTTGGCTGTGAGATAGTCGTCACAGATAAAAATGCGAAAGTTTTTGCGGCAGCCTTTGAGTGCATCTAAAAATCAACTATAGTGATTCCAGAGCGTTCGTTTATCCGTGGTGGTTTTGATCGCGATCATACTGAAACCACAGCGGAAAGGCTTTTGGAAAAACTGGTCGATGGCACAATGGATGCGGAAACCTATCTTTCGTTTTTAGGGAATATACATCCGGAAAGATAAAGGAATATTTGGTTAATTTAAGAACGCCAGCTAATTCGTCGCTCGACCATTCGCCATAAAAAGTCAAAGCAATCCTCTTGTGATGACTGGACATTTTAAAGATACGATTACCTCAAAGTGCTTTAAGAAAGGATTCTATTTTTTGATTTTTGAAGATTTGATTCAGAGATATGGACGGGATGACCTGATTGCTTTTGAAAGAGAACCCGGAAAATATAACTATGAAAAAGTGTGGAATCTATGAAGATGGTGAGGAAATTGAAATCCTCTTTTCCGGTGCGGTTGTTCCGCTTACCAATCAGGATTTAAAGGTTTTCGAAAACGGAGCACTATCAAAGCGAGGACAGAAAACTTTATTGTTATCAAGACTTTCCGTTGAGGCATAAGGGTAAAACACAAGGACTATTTTTACAAAGTGGCAGAAAGAAAAGATTATGCCGACTTGCAGAATGAGTCTTTATTTACTTTCTAGACAAAGTCGGAATGAGTGCCACAGAACAAGAAATACCCTTATATTACATAGAATACCTAAGACGACCAGTAATTCTCAAAAGGAACAAACAACGGAACGCCCGGAATATCCGTTTCTTGGTTATCATTTCATCAGCCTGAAACAGCAGAGGGCAAAGGGAATATAAGCTATGACCATAGCGGGCAAACAGTAGAAAGACAAGTGCAGCATTCAGTTTCGTTTACGGCATATGCGAAAACGGAAGCGGAAGCGAGGAACTAGGGCAGAAAAAGCGAAAAGACTTTCTTTCCTTCCACGGCTATCAGGAACTATCGGCGGCGGATATTGCGATGAGTCAAAATGCACCGAGCTTCAAAGCAGGAACAGCTTTGAAGTCGAGGATTACGAAAGGAGATGTGGCTTTCGTTGGTGCATAGTACGACGGGATAAAAGAAAAGGATGATATAAAGGATAATAGAGAGATTTCTTTAAAGTAAACATTAGAAATTGACAAAAGTAGCAGCAAAGCAGAGTTTTGGTCTTATCTTACTGCTAGATACCGAACATACATTCCCTATACCATTGCGAAGATATGCAGCGGATTCTTTCACACTATGCCGAAAGTGAGGCAGTGAAACTATAAGATTGCAAACCACATTTTTCAGCAAAGACCAAAAACCAGCAGGATTGCAATTGTAGGAACAGCAAATAAGGAGTTTAGTCAGGCACAAGCGAAGCATGTCACTTTTAACGGTGGCAACTGATTTTGTGCGATGCCTGACACAGTTAATAAGCACAACTACACTTGCGGTACAAAAGTGGAGCAAAGCCGGAGCAAGAGTTTAATGTTGGTACCAAGCAAAAAGCCAGATTAATGAATTAAAGCCGATGCTGGAAAAAGGCAGAAACAGAGTTCGCTGTGGAAAGACACAGCAACAACGATTATTTTTACGCAAAAGAGAATTGGAGTGGGTGAGCTTCCGGTGGTAGAAACATCCGGCACCGCACGAGCGAAGTATTCAAAACACAACTCGGCAGTAGAGAGAAAAAGGAATGATTCCATTGCTTACAAAAAGCGGAAACCGAGAAGAATCTTTCTTTTACCTCGTTACAACCACAAACACAAATGCGAATATTATGGCAGTGTAGCGAATGGATTGATACGCAAGAAAAATGTGCTTTAGTAAGCAGTCAAAGTATTCTGTCGGCGAAAAGCTCATGGATCGAGCAAACAGGCTTCAGTCGTCATCACAATGACGAAAATGCCCTGTCTGCTGCGAAGGTTTGGTAAGTTATTTAGCTACCGCAAAGGGCTGGAGGGTGACAGCTAAGTTTAAAAGAAATTAAGGCGTGGAAAGTGCAAGCATTACCAGGAGAACAGCGATATTTTACATAAAAACAACGGCTACTTATCTGAACAATAAAGGGGTCCTGCAAACAACCGAGGAGCAGGAGACGACAAGCGGTGAGTATATTGATGTTGTCATTGGCTCTTTCTGGATTCAATTTCAGATGGGCGACATCGCATAGCTGCGGCAGAAAACGGAAAGATGGCTGTGACAATGCCGGAATCGCTCTTATTGTATCAACGATGTAAAAGCGTATTGAATAAAGCGGCAAATAGACAGGACATCATCTTGCGGGATAAAGACGGAAAGCCGGTGTTTGTAGTAGATTATGTATCGAGAGAAGATAGTGACTAAAAATGAAGTAACAAATCGCCGCTATAATGGGGTTTCGTAGCATCACAACGCTGGCGGGAGCGATTCCGGCAGTGAGATTAGTGGCATTTTAGAATATTGGGAGGTAAAACTGACATTTGATGTTGAAAAAGTGAATATCGTGGTCGGCGGTGTGGTGCTGACCGGATTTGCGGACGGCTCAATGGTAACTGCGGAACGAAATGAAGATGGCGTATCGCCATATGTCGGTACGAAGGCGAGGTGTCTTGCACCGAGGGTGCAGATAAAACCGGAAGCCAAAGTTACCCTAACATCGACTTCTCCACATCGCAGTTTCGCTTGGATCGCCTTGCTACCGGAAAAAGGTACAAGTAGATGTGTCAATTATCAACATGAACAGCAATGCGGTACAAACAACTGGCACACGCTGCCGTGTGCTAAAACCTCGACGGGAAATCAGCGACGAGGGTAACTGAGCGAGGTTTGAAATCTTTGCGGCAGTTGTAAGTTGAATAAAACTTCGAGATAAGGAAAGGAAAAAAGTATGGAAAGAAATGAAAAATTATGGATTTGAGCAAAAACGAGTAACGATGAAACGACAAAAATACACCTACAAAACATTCCGCTACGGCTGGTTTATGAAATGCGGAGCGAGCAAAAGACACGAAACACCAGACCGTCGGTGCTTTACGATGAATCTTTAAAAAGTAATTGTTTCGCCAAAAGAGTGTCGTGGGATGACTTTGAATCGGCGGACGAGCTGGAAGAACTGATGGGCGAGGTCTTGCCCGCCTGTATGCGTAGAAAACAGCAAGCATAAAGAAAAAGCAAGAAGAAAACTGGATATTTTGGAGCTTGATTTTTAGCGAAAAGTTCACTATATACGGAAGTTCAGGCGATGACTATTCGAGATTTGAAGCCCTATGCGGCGCAGAAATCTATGAAGAACTACTGAAAAGCAAAAGAAAAAGAAATAATGGGCGAAAGGAGTAGGGAGCATCATGAGCGTAAGAGAGTCCAGCTTTTCATATTGAGTTTGTGGAACGTACAGATGACCTGATTAAAGCAGATCTGACGCAGATGAGTTTAAAGAGCTGGATTTTCTGCTATTGGAAAAAGCTGCTGATGATGCCTCTGATATGTAACAAGGAAGCGTTAGACATCAGCCGACTGTGCTGAAAGAGATCGGAAAAGTGCAGAAGTATCGAAAGCTTATAGTGATAATCAGCTTAAGGAAGATATTGCGGAGTTCAGAGCAGCGGAGTTGCTAAAAGGTAGTACGAGCAGTCTCAAAACTAATATCGACGATATGCTCTGCATAATGCATGGGAACAAAGCTAAGACAGCAGCGGATAAGTTTAATATGTTTGAAAGCCTACAGCCGTTGGTGGTTTTCCGGGATCGTAGCTGGAGCCGAATCGCTATTGGTGCATAGAATGATGATGGCGGCATCTGACAAGACAACAAATGCTGTTAAAACAAAGTTAAATGATCTCCTGACGGCATCCGGCGGGAAAACGGTGAAAAGGAATCCGGGAGAATGCATCGGCAAAGGTTTTGAGCGGCAGCAGTCACTGACCAAAGTGAGTGATGCGCGGTGATTTCAAGATTTTAAAGCCAGTAGTGCGCCGCTACGGAATTCAGGGTGCGATGTTCAAAGCATGAGACTATGAGACGAAGCGCCGGCGGAAGTGAAAGCAATTTCGCAGAAGCAGAAGAAGATTTCTAAAGAAGCCTTAAATGCGGCGGCCAGGATGCTCGGTGCAAAATCTCTCTTTTTAGTGCATCCGAGAGAGCGGAAGGGCTCAGCCACTACTTGTGGCGATGGCGGGCTGGGATGCAGGGCAATCAGTTGCAGCACTGCCGCAGTGGCCACTAAATCTTCCGCAACTTCTTCCGGCGGGAGTGAAAAGCGCAGGGAACGGTGCCGGACATTGTGACCGATGCATGACGGCGTTTCTACTGAGCGATGGGAAAAGTGAGTCGTTTTGCGGATGTCCCTCGCGCCGAGCCTCAAGCGGTATCTGCTAAATGTGGGAATGATGGGCGATACGTTCAAATCGTTCTGCCGTTGCTGGAGCGTTGGGATATTCGGTAGAAGATACGGCGATAGCAGTTGGACTTATGGCGAATCAAGGTATCAAAAGCGCAAGTCAAGCCGAGTACCGCACTTCGGGCGTCGCGCAAGCGCCGCCGACCCGTCGAAAAACATTGTGCGGTTATGGAAGAACTGGGGATTTCAACGGATGATACTGGAAAAATGAAGCCACTTTCATCGCTTATGGGTGATTTGCGGAAAGGATCTGACAGCAGATCGGAAAAGCACACACAAGCATCATGATGTTGGCCCGAGGAAGATGCATCGAGATGTTGGCAATTATAAATAGCTCTGAAGAAGATTTTTAATAAGGGTATCCGGTGCAATTGCAACCTCTAAAGGTGCTGAAGATATGGCGGCAATCACTGGAGGAAAAACACCATCAGAGGCACATTGAAATAAAGAACACAAGCGATGGGCTGGGTTTGCAATTTTCGACACATTCGGAAAAGATTTAAAAGATGTGTACCTTGCAGTTGATAAACTAAAGAGGGAATGACGGCGTTTAAAAATATGGATGAACAGTCCAAAAAGAATATCGGAAAAATGTTGGCCTCGGGGCGGCGGTCGGACCAGTGAAAGGATTTTCTCTTATTTAAATTTGGTTCATTCTTAGCTCCACTTTTTCGGGAAAAATTACAGCAACGGCAGTGGCGGACTTGGTGGTGCGGCAGCACAGCTCTTGAATAGGACTTGGCCCACTTGTCGGAATTTGACGGTGTTGCTTGTAGCGGTCGGCTACTGCTTTATAAAACTGGGATGCGGTCAGCCAAGGGCATGGAGTTTATCGAAACCATAAAAGGGAAAGTCTCAGAGTTCGCTTCGCATATTCAAAATATCTAATGTGCAGATGATTTTCAAGCGATATTGCCGATTATGGAGGGATTTTTCGGCGGCATCAGATGATGCTTGGAAATCTGCTTGTCAATTTCACGGATGTCATTGGTGGGCGTTAAAATATTTTTCCAGGATTGACGGTTTCCCTTGTTGGCGTATTTTCCGGAGACTGGCAAAAGGCTTGGGATGGTGTGAAAATATATTTTTCCGGAATCTGGGATGGAATATCGGGATAAAGGTGGAATTAACTATTATTGGCGTATCAATTCATTCATATCAGGAATTAATGGAATTCGTACCCCGGATTGGGTTCAGGGAGTTGGTGGTAAAGCGCATCAATATACCTCTCATTCCGACTTTCGCAAAAGAGGTGTGAAAAATTTTGTGGGTGTTGCTGCCATTGTCGGCGAAAGAAGGTCGAGCTGGTTACTTTGCCACGTGGGTCAAAATGTACTTCCGAATCGACGACAGAGGTCTCCTGAGGGCAAATGTAATCTGTTTGAAAAGATGTTACAAGAACGGAAAAACTTATCCAATGCGGCACATGCGAGGTAGTATAACTAATACAAGTACAAAAGCCAAAGTACTTATACTTTTGTCCGGTCATTCATATAGAAGCCGGAAATGAGAAAAGTGGCAGATACTGTGAAAGACAAAATAAAGAGAACTCTTTGATGAGTTTGTAAAGGAAGAGGGGTTGGTATGTGGATGAATTATTCCAAAAATCAGGGGATGTAATCTTTTTCAGCAGCAACAGAAGAAAGCGTAAAATTATGCAAAATGAAACAATGGAACGTCCGGTCGAAAATCTAGGCTATATCTCGGATCATGTCAAGCAAAAGCCGGTTAAATTACGATTTCAGGCGTTGTTGCAGGGAAGAAGATACATGCGAAACTCATAAAGTTAAAGGGGAATACTTAAAAAGGCAAAAGCTCCTCTATCTACTTTGGACGTAATGTCTTTATAATGTGGTGATTGAAACACTATCAACTACCATGCAAAAAGAAATCAGGAACGGCTTTTCATTTCAAAATGGGATGCAAAAATCATAAAAGCAAGCAGAGAAACGAGAAGTCGATCCTTGACCCTGAAAAATGCAGTCACAAATTAGCCAAATAAAGAAACAAGGGAAGATAACAGCAAAACCAAACAAGTCTCAAAAGGCACAAAAAGAAAGTGGAAAAAGGAGAAAAAGTTCAAGTTTAAAAAGAATGGAGATAAGTCATGATAAAGGAATATGAAACAGACGAAATCTTGGTGCTTCCGTTTTTAAAGAAAAAGATTCCGTATGAGATTACATATGACAGTCACGGAAAGCTGATTTTGCGATCGCTTTCTTTATAATCAAGAATATGACTTCTTTACCGCAGACGCTTACCGGCTGGAAAACGGAGAAAAAGATAATTGCTTTTGGTGAAAAATGATGTTAAATCAAAATTTTGTTTGAAAAACAAGCAGAACTAAAGTCCGGATATTCAAGCGATTATTCTGCTTTCTTTTTATGAAAATACAGAAAGAATAAGCTGGGACAATATGGGAAAGAAGTAGAATTGGTGGTGATTGAAATGATTTGGCAGAAAAAGCGAGAGTTGTTTGGGAAGCATGGAATACGAAAGTGAAAAGCCTTGACTTTGATTTTTCGTGTTCCGTTTCTCGACAGATTCGATTCCAGATGTTTTCAGAAATTGCCTTATATGAATTTATCTCCGGACACGGTAAAACAGATAAAAAGAGATTCCTGTTCGGCTATATGCCGGATACGAGGGAGATGTTGGTCTTCTTTGTTCCGGTGAAGTGATAAATTACGAACAAGGCAGGATGGAGTAGATGGAAAAACAACACTTAAAATTGCCGATGGTGCAAGTGCATGGACTACAGCTAGAAGTGAATAAGACTTATGCGGCTGGCACAACATCGGCACAAATACTACGGATTTAGGTTTCAAACTTTAACCTGACAATTCAGATATTACCTTAAAGAACAATGTAACTCATAGAAAATCCCGAACGGTCAGCGGTAAACTTGGAGATATTATAAAACTCTCTAGGAAACCGAAAACCAAAATTATATCAATCAATCTGGGATATATGTTCGTCCGGCGGGAAAAAGGAAATCATACAGAGCTTTTATTTATCCGGTGCAACTGGACTTTTAGGAAGCCCTGAAAGAGACAGAAATAACAGAACTGGAAGAAAGAATGAAGGTTACAAAAAGTAAGTTTCAGCTCCTCAATCATCAGATTACGACAGATTCGATTATTGTTATTGAATCGGAAGTAATAAAGGGCGTTCGAGTAGTTAGGGGAAGTCCAACAGCAGCAGATTATAAAACGGAAATGGAGGTGCTGGCATGGCAGGGCTTAGGAATGCTTATTGATAAAGCTATGGAGGGGAAACTAAAAATCGGTTCATACGCTTTTACTTGCCAAGGTAGAAAAGAGAAAGTCCCTTGAGTTTGTAATTCCTCTATTTGGTGGAAAAAGCGGAATTGAAAATCCGATGGTTTTGGACGAAAAAAACATTTCGAACTGGCGATGTTGTTCTAATTGCTATTTTAGAGGAGTTTGCAGAGGGCGGCAGAATACGGAGATTTGACCTTTCTGATGCTGTTGTACTCGGAAAGGTGTCGAATCTATGAAAGATTTTTCGATAGAAGAAAATGATTTTAAAAATCAAAAATGGTGATTTAGCCATAATTCAGGATGAAGATGTGATATTGCAGGAAATAAATAGAGTTCTGTCTACGAAAAGGCGAATGGTTTCTGAATCATCAAATGGGGATGAATTATTCCGAACTTGAAAAGAAGCAGACCGGATGAAGAGCTAATAAAATTATATATTTTTAGAAAGCTGAGTTTGGCAGAGTGGATAGAGGTAAAAAGTATTAGATTTAAAAACTGCATTTTAATCACGTAAAAAGGGCGTTTAAAGTATCGTTTAACATCGTTTTAAAAGGAGAAGAAAAATGGTAGGAATTACGAAACATGGATTTAAGCGAAAGCAATATGGCGAGATCGAGAAACAGAACTGTTCTTGTCGGCAAAAGAACAGTTCGGGGAAAGATATTAATGTATCGGAAAACACAGTTTCTTGGGAATATTGCTAAGAATTGTAGCTTGGTCGATCTCCCTTATCTGGCAACTTGCGGAGAATATTTATCATCAGATGAATTACGGGTATGCGGAAGGTATAAACTTGGACTACATTGTTGAACGAGCGGCTGATGAAACGATTCCCGAAAGCAAAAGCGAGAGGAAAGCTAAATCATAACCGGCGAGCAGGGGAAAAGGATACAGTGGTTCGAGCAAAAATCTGCGGATGGAAGAGAATATAGAACGCTTGCGTCGGCTGTGATTGGAGAAAAAGTGGAACGGTGGAAGTAGAAGCCGAAAGCGTTCTTTATGGGAAAGAACAAAAAGTATCGAAGTAGAAAAATAACAATTATGTGAGTTATCCGGAGGCGAGGATTCGCTCAGTATCAAATAAATTACTATCGGTGGCAGAAGAAGAAAACGGATCAGGGGAATTAAGAGATAGATTTGAAAAACAAAAGGAAACAAGGGAAAATCAAATATTGACGGAATCGGAAAAGAAGTGTTTTAGAAGTTGCAACGGTTGAAAGTGTAATTGTAGAAGAAAACAATGAAGATACTATGCAGAACGGGAGTTCCGCCACATGCTATCTCGGGTGATTGGTCAGCGGCGGGAAGATGAAGAAGTAGCAAAAGCAATTCTGGAAAGTAAAAGCGGCTGGGATTGCAACAGCCGAGATACTGACTTGTCAGGTAAAAAGATAATAGAAATCGGATGAGAAACAGTTAAGTTTCAAAGAACGACAGATATTGCAATTCATATTTCGGTGAAAGTTTCGTTTAATAATGACATTGCAATAGAAAAAGAAGCGGTAAAAAGAAATATTAAAGAAGCGGTTCTTTCTTATATTTAAATATCTAAGGGCGAGGACAAGATGTTGTTACAAACAAAAATACTTGCGATGGTGATGGATTTTGAAGAAGTACGGGATGTAGAAATTAAAAATCGGAAAACATTCTTCATGACACTAACAACTCAAAACATTCCGATATCAGACAAAGAAATAGCAAAAACAGATGCAGAGAAAGTGAGTGTGTCGAGATGAACTTTTGATATCTGGAAATATTTAACAGATAATTATAAAAAGCGGGAGGAAACATTCAAAAATAACACTTATGATTATCAAGCAAATGGATGAAGCCATTAAAGTGTTAAAAGAGCCTTTCGAGGTTCATTCTCTCGAAAAATCATATGGAAAAACCTGACTGCATTGGTGATGAAGAGGAGAACAAAGAAAGGGCCGCACAGAACGATGAGTATAAAGCGGCGATTCGTTTGAGACAACAAGAAAGGAAGCGACCGAGGATATTAACTCAATCAATGCGGCACTTGATTTTTACTTGAAAGATTCTTTTGAGGGCATTAGAAGAGGGAAATGCTACAATCACTATTGTAGCAAGCCGTTTTTTATCAGATGAGGAAAAACAGAAAATGAAAGGACTTCCTGCCGCCGGAATAGGCACGAAATTCAGAATAGAGCAAAAGTTAGAAAAGGCAAGTATTAAAATAGCGATTCTTTGCTTAACTGGCGAAGAAACGACAATATAAGGAGGAACTATGGCGAAGGAATTTATATACAATATTAACAGCCGCAGGCAAAGAGAAACTTTTGCGAGCGACAGTTTTAAATAAACTGGAAATTAAGACATTTGCAGTTGGTGATGGACAGGGGCGATATTAGAACCAAATGAAGACCAAGTTGCTCTTGTCAATCAAAGATATAAAGCGAATGTCAATGCGGTTTCTTTAGAGGGAATCAAATTACAGTAGAGTGCCTAGTTCCGTCTTCTGTGGGAGGATTTACCATTCGAGAGCTTTGCATTTACGACAAGGAAGATACGCTGCTTTTAATCGCAAAGTATCCTGCGACAGAAAAACCGGTTGCCGGAGGTGGCAGCGAAAAAGATTTGCATATTAAAAATACTCCTGGAACTTGATAATGCAGAAAATGTGACAATAATAGCAGACACAAATGTGGCTGTTGCCACAATGGAAATGTAAGAAATGAGATGAAGAAATACTTGCAAAAGACAGATGTTCAAAATGTATTAACTTAGTCGGATACAGACAAGCCTATCTCGGCTGCGATGGGAAAAACAATTAAAAGCAAGAACTTGATGGATTGAGTGAGTCAAAAGCTGATGCAACAAATCTTGTGAATGTACAAGAACAAATTGCTCAAAAAGTTAGGAAAAACGAAAAAGGCGGCAGATTCAGAACTATTGGACGGAAAGGACAGTACCTATTTTGCGACCGAAACCGCCGTACAAGCGGCTACAAAGCAACCGCAACGCAAGGTGTATCGCCGCTGCTACGGCACAAGGCATGGGCAAATAGAGGCTTACAGCAGAGCAGAGCAGGCTTTTATATCAGCCAGTAATGGAAAAAGTAATCACTCGCCAACGCCATTACTGGCAGAGGCATGCCTACCAGCACTACGGGGAGCTGGGCTTTGGAGATAGCGAGGGAATATCAGGAAAAGTAAAACATTTGAGTTTAAACGCACAAATATCGATAGCATAACACTTGATTTTAATCGCACCGAGGTCGGCTACGCTACAATATACTTTTGAAAAAAAGATAGTATATTAGTTTACCAGAGCGCAAAAGGTGCTTATTTTTCCGGTGATCGGATAGAAATATCTATTCATCCGGCGGTTAATCCTTGGTATAGTTTTTAGTCTTGATGACGGCAGAGATAACAGAACCATTTGCGTGGTACTTGCTGGAACATATACAATCCAGGGGTTATAGCAGGAGTACAAGATGGTCGAGTGTTTCCATTCCCTTTGAAATATTAAGATAGGGAGGTATTAATATGTACGCACTTTTTAATTGATGATACTAATAGGGTTATCAGCTATCAACCGACAACGCAGGAATTAATCACGAGTGAGGTAGTGACCAGCGCCGCCGCACCATCCTGAGCCTGGGATATAGATTACGCTGAGTATTGGACGAGACGGAAAAAGAAAAATCATCTTAAAAAGAAGTAAAAGACCATTAACCGACAGTGAGAAAACAGCTCAGTCGATTGATGATATTAACCAGTTATATAGCTATCTGATGGCAGGAGGTGAAAATAATGAAAGATTACAAGTTGCGAATCTTTAAACGTGTGACTCTGGCTCGTATGAGCTGAGGAGGCAAACGAGAAGAAATCTTGGCAAGCCATCCGAGGGCTAACGGAAGTGAGGAAACAAGGCCTCAGAAGTAATCCCGAAAACGCTGGACTATGAGCAGGCTATGGTCACCCCAATCAAAGAAGTAGAAAAGGATGGACACATGAATGACGTAATTAGAAGAAAATCGAATCTATGGCGCAATCCCATCTAATAGAAGCTGGAAAGATTTTCCAGTTTTGGCGGAGGCGGAATCACCTTAGAAGTGGCTCTGAAGCTGAGAAGATTGAAACCATATTGAATATGGTTATGTAATCACTACTTTCCGGCAGTTGTGTCGGTCAAGCGCTGGCAAAAGGCTAAGTCTTTATTGGAATACCTTCAGAACTCGGAAAATGTATTTTGTGTGCAGCGGTTGGTTTTATGGATGAATCGGCCAAAAGAATACTGCAGTTATCTCTTGATAGCGAGGGGACATCCCTAAAGACCAGGCTGAGACTGGTCAAGATGGAGTGCGCTTTTATCACACATGACTTAAACCCAAAAGGCAGACAAGCGACCGAGTTTCTTATAAGGACATAAAGATATGTTCTATGGGGAAGTACGGCCAGCGCTGTTAGTGCGGCAGGTCTAAAGCCGACAAAATATCCTTTTCCTAGAAATGAAGTGAAATCAAACAGGCGATTAAGCGGCTGGGGTGCGTATGCATTTGTATCTGACCTATCCTCATTTGGCTGTCAAGAGCGATGGATTACCAAATCCATCGACAAGACGAGAGACTGAAAAGGCTTTCATAGCATGACTGATTTACATGGCTGGGATGTCTAAAGGCATTTGGTATGGTCATAATTCTATGGTCGGATGGGGAAGAACGGCTTTTTACAATCTGCAAGATTACCTGATCCGGGAATATGTTGCGAAGTGAGATGACAGCCTGTCCATTGGGGATAAGTATTTCTACTCCTGTGGAAAAAGGGGATTACACTGCATGAGCGAAACTTTGGAGCAAAAACATCAGCCGAGGCGAAACAATGGCTATTTTGGCCAGAGTGCTGGCAGGAGGGATAGAACGTGTTTCTGGTTAAAGATCCGAAACACTGGGCGGACAAAATACTGAATACCTGAATAAAATACGGTGTCAAGGTATTTGAAAAGAATTGTATGACAACAAAGTAACTCAAGGGCGAGTTTATGACTTCTGCTTTTACCGACATCGCTAATAAAATGATGCGACTGACGCTGCTGAAAAAGGGCGGACATTGCGAAGCGTATTTTGAAGCACTAGAGGAATAATAATCCATGAAAAAGGCGCTGACGACTGTATTACCAGAGGTGAAACAATGGCGCTGGTGCTGCACTAGGGCTACATGGGAGAGGATTAGCAATGGAAGTAATGAGTTTCAAGAGCTGTAAAGAACAAGTTGCAGATACCATAACGAGCGTTTTAGAAAACGGTACAAATGAAAAGGAAATGTGTAGTGGTGGGTTGTGCAAGGTATTGCAAAAGAATACAGCGCTCAAGTACAAACACTTTTCGGATTTGGTAGGTATTATGAGGTCACCCATATGACAAAAGGAATTGTACTTTGACGCATACAAGAAACAGGAAAATATCAAGATTGACTTATAGGAGGCAATATGTGAAAAGAATTGCTGCCATATACTCGGCCATGGGCAAAATACTTTTCCGCCTTCAAAAGGCGTTTTATTTTTGACGGGAGTCTTTTGACAGGAAGACCGACAAGCAAAATGGTTTGAAGAATACGACTTTTGACCAAAAGTTGCTATACTAGGCAGGAAAAATTAAAAGAATATGATATTGAAGCTTTTGTTTACGCAACAGCCGAGTGCAGATGATGTACCACTGAATGCAAGAATTAATATGGGTGAACAAATGGCATAGAAGAACAATTAATCTGTTGGTTTCAATTCATGCCAACGCTCATTATCCAGGAAGTCGCGAAAGGGTATGAGTCGTACTTACTGGCAAGGTGACGAAGCGAAGACTTTCAGGGGTTGCTGGCACAGATGTATGAAAACACTGGAATGGTTGACCGAGGGATTAAAAGTATCAAGCAATCTTAAAAATGCTTGTAGTCATCAGAAAAGCCCTGTACAGCAGCTTTTATTAGAGACATTTCTTTTATACTAACTATGCTGAATTGATAATTACAAAACCGGAATGATTAGGTTTTGGCAGACAATCTTGTAAATGCAATCATTGAATATTTCAAACTGAGTAGGAATGAGAAAGAAAAGAACACTAACAGTTAATATTAATGCACTGAAAAGAAATGGATTTTATTGTAAAAAGGGATAATAGAACTGTATCCATTCGGGAAACTGCCGAAAGCTTAGGGGCCGTCGTGAATGGGACAATGTAAATAAAAAGTATGTAATCAGCAAATGAGGAGGTATTATGAAAATTGATGGAAAAGAAAATTAACAAGCAGAAAGTTTTGAGCGTTATCAGGTGGGATTTTGTAACTTTTGAGTTATGATCGCATTAGGTCAAGACGAGCCAAGGGAACAAATTGCCGCAATTATTATGGCAGGGGCAACAGTGGTAGGATATACCCCTTGGTGAGGGGCTCAGACAGCAGACCGATTGAAACTAGAAGAATAATTCAAAGGGAGAAAACGAAAAGGGCATTGCGAAATATCCCTTTAAAAGCGTTTAAATGGCATTAAAATAATAGCTTAGACAGCATAGGAGGACTGGAATATGAATAGTTTATTAGTTGGATTGGTGGGAAAAAGCTGTTAAGAAAAGCACATAATAGCTCAGTTCCCGAAAGAAAAATTTGACAGATACATAGAGGTATTTGAGGAGCGGGCTGGAGTTTTGTTCGGCAAAGGAAAGGGGAAATGAATTAGAAGTTTTTAATGATATTGACGGAGAATAATCAACCTATATCGCTGCGTAAAATATCATTGTTAAAGCATTGCAGGAAGAGCTGGAATACTCCTGTCATCAAGGGAAATCTTTTATACGGACAGGAGCGAATAAAGAGCCAAAAGGTAAGCCGATATCCAAGGCGGCTTATTTTAGGCTAATAAGAACGAGCTTTGGCTCGGATAGAAGAAGCTTTAATACGAGTGCCAGAAGGCTGTCCGATAAAATTGAATATTTATCGAAATCAGCAAAAAGGCTGGATTCGGTAGTTAGTTGAAAACAAAGACTTTCGTAATTTGATGAGAGGTTTATGACAGGAAGTCGCGCTGTTTTATCTGGATCCGCCCTATTACAAAAAGTGAAAAATATTATGATGAGGAATTTCGGAGAAAACGACCATATAAGGCTGGTAGAAACGCTTAAAAAGGTAAAAAGGAAAATGGATTCTCTCTTATAACAACTCATGATAGAATTAGGGAATTGTATCAAAAGCTTTTCCATTTGAAACAAGCTGCTCAACAATTTGTCAGAATACATCTCGAGTATAAGGAGCCGCTCATTAAAAACTAGCTAAATGTATATGATATAAATAACTAATAACGTTATATTATAACAAAAACACATTTTTAATATTTATAAATGTTATCATCATTCCGTAGGAGGTGCGGAATGATGATAAAGACTACATTTATCAAAGCTACTTGGCGAAAGGAAGATGACTCAAAAAGAACTTGCACAGCTAACCGGGATAAGGCCAAATACTATTTCAGAATATTACCATGAGCTTACCGGGCGTGAGCAGCTGGATTTGATATGCGAAGCGTTAAATTGCAGCGTATGCGATATTCTTGAATATATTCCAAACCAGCAGAAAAAGGACTGGCAAACATGAGATTGAACAACGATGGAAACAGAAAGAGCATAGAAAAATAACAGATTCTTTTTCTATGCTCTTTTCTATTTTGCGTGTCCGATGATTTGTGCGCTGCTACACACAGGAAAAAGTTTTTCGGCTTTGCTGATACTATATATAAAAAGAAGAAAACGATTTTTGAATTTCGCTTGACGGATTTGTGAAAAACGTTTAGATACAGCCGGATTTGATATACGATAGCAATACGCTACCAGCGAAAATACTCTTTGAGCAAAGGAGTATAGCATGGAAAACACTGGAAAATAATAAGATGGAAAATAATGAGCGGTGGAGGTGGGAGGAATTGGGAGAGCTGTTTCAGATTCGCCGCAATAGAATTAAAGGTGCATTGCAAGAGAGCGGACGTGATCCGTTTGTTCGGACCAGATAGTTACGGTTGGCGGCGTAGAGTAAAGGAAAACTCAGATAATTTTGAGATTATGAGAAGAAAAGGAGAGATTACCTTAGCCGGCAGAATGATGACCAAGCAGACCATGGGTAAAGGCATCGTTTTAGCGACGGTGCAGGATAAGGCAGGCGGAGTTCTAGCTTTATGTGAAGAAGGATATTGTCGCGAAGGAGTGTATCAGAGCTGAGGAGCTGGAGTTTGCGATATCATCGGCGTAACCGGCTGTGTGTTCCGCACGCATAAGGGCGAGATTCTGTGAGTAGAAAAGCTGACATTGCTGTCAAAGAGTTTACAGATTTTGCCGGAGTAGTTTCGCGGCTTAAAGGATACCGGATGTCGTTACCGGCAGAGATGTTTGAGTTTAATCGTCAATCCCGAAGCAAAGGATGTGTTAAGAAGCGCTCGGAGATTATTCGGATCGCAGTGCGTAATATCTTAGAAGAAAAGAGCTGGAGGTAGAAACGCCGATTTTGATGACGATTCCTCCCGGTGCGGCAGCAGAAAGCCGTTTCAACACCTATCACAATGCCTTGGACATGCCGCCGCATTTGCGGATTTCTTTGGTCGCCAGCTTAAGCGCCTGATTGTCGGCGGCTTTTGATAGGGTATATGGAAATTGGTCGTGGGTGTTCGAAATGAGGGTATTTCTACCCGGCATAATCCAGGATACTTGTTAGAATTATATATCAGACATATACCGACCATCAGGGAATGATGGTTGACGGAGGGAGCTGTTCCGGGAGACCGCCAGACGAGTCCTGGGGACAACGGTGATTACCTACGGCGATGTGGAGTTGACCTTGGGAAGCCGTCGTGCTCGCCCTGAGCACGAAGGACGCCGTCAAACAGTATGCCGGCGTGATTTTGATGCAAGATTAAGAGCGATGAAGAGGCTAGAGCGTGAGCCAAGGAAAAGCATATTAGAATTCCAACCGTACTTTAAGAAGGGTGAGATTTGCAGACCTTTTTCTTTGGAGAGTAAGGGTGAGACTTGTTGGTGCAGCCCGACATTTATTATGGATCACCCAGTGGAGATTTCGCCGTTAGCGAAGAAAAGTGGATGCTCCGGGTTATACAGGAGCGGTTTAGGCTATTTGTTTAACCAGAGCATGCCAATGCGTTCTCGGAGATTAAAACGATCCGATTGGCCAAAAGAGCGAACCTTTCTGTATCAGGAGAGTGTCCTGCGGGCAGCCGGCGATGAAGAGGCGAACCGGATTGATGACGACTTCATTACGGGCGCTGGAATACGGTATGCCGCCAACGGGCGGTTTGGGTGCATCGGCATGGACAGAATGAGTTATGCTGCTGACCAACGCCCGAGCCTGATCTCGGATGTACTCTTGTTCACCCACGATAGAAGAATATCGAAGGCAGTAGAAAAACGAGAAATAAACCGGCTTTTGACGTATCGGAGGGAGAAACGGACTCGAAAAGATTGATTTTTCGAGATGTGAAAATTGAGCCAATCTTTGAAGAAATGGTGGATTTCGACACGTTTGCAAAATCTGTTTCGTGCCGTTAAGGATGACTTGTCAGGAGCGGTATCAGGCTCAAAGAAGCTTTTAAAGTTTACGTAGATGATGGAGAACGCAAAGACCGTGCCAATTTTAAGCGGGAGTTCACGAATATTAGTGAGGCGGAAGAGCTCGTTGGAAAGACAGTGATTGCCATCGTGAACCTGCCGCCGGGGAAAGATGATGGGAATGGATTCCGGAGTATGCTGATTTCCGCACGGTGCATGAGGAAAGATGGTCGCAAGGACTGAATCTTCTGATGCAGATGACCGCGATTCCGGCAGGGGCAGCTCTATTAAAGAGGATGGAAGAGTACCGGTCCTAATGGAAACTCTTGACAGCTTACATGGTATAGTAATAGCACAGCAAGGCAAATTCTGGCGTGTGTCTGTTGGAAGCGTTGATATGTAGCACCGGCAAGCCTTTGCTATATGGAGCTTTCGTGAGGGTTGTGCTATGAAACAAGCCGGAGTGAGGGGAAAGCCGAAGAGAGAAATGCTCAAAACCGATCTTGTTTGTGCAAAGGCGGTTTTAGGATTCTTTGTCAAATGGTGTTGGTAAGTTTTAGAGAGATAAAATCAGGGTTTAAGGTGCGATGGTGTTTTGGCTGTCTCAACTCTTTTATAGTAGCTGGAACAATAAGCTGCGATAAGGATCTATTTTTAAAGTGGACTGCGTAGCAAAAGCGATAAGAGTTTTGACATAAGTTACTGCATTCCTTCTAAACAACCGTTGGAAATCGCATGCTAGTAGAGTTCTCCACTAAGGTAAAATGCTGTAATAAGGTTTTTATTGCTACTTTCATAAAAGTCCGAACAAGTGGCAGAATATTCGAGGTACGATTCTTTAAAGCAGCGATGTCCTCCGCACCATGATATCCTGTAAAAAGGCTTGATAAGCCTCACGTAAGTGGTCTTTAACGTATGTATCAACGGATATTGCATCTCTACAACGAGAAGCCGGAACAAGCAAAAGGGATTTAAAGTGGTATCCAGCGAGAAAGTACTTGTGGTATCGTTTGTAATTGAGCGGCCAGGAAAGGAGCAATAGCTTCGCAGTAACGCTTCAGACGTTTATAAGCGATGAAGAAGTGGGAAGTCGCCTCATCCTGCTGGATTCTGGAGTTTGATGAGCGACCGACTAAGCAGATTGGACGACATGGAAGCGGTCTAAAACAATGAAGCGATTCGAAACAGCTCGTTAACCAGGAGATATAAGGACTATATAGAGTCGATACAAATGAGCTCGACATTGCTTCTGGCAGACTTTTGGAATAACGTAGGAAATGTTTCGCAGGAGCAAAGCTGACGGTTTTCAACGATATCAAGCGAGCCGGTGGTTAGCCGCATCGCAGAAAATAAAGCTCATAGCGCCCTTTGGCGTGCGATTTAAACTCGTCAAAACAGAGCGATTCCGGCAAGAAATCAAAGTCTGGAACGAAGGAAGAGACCGCGATCGATGCATTTAGAAACGCACTGTGAGAAACGAAATGCATTCCGGGCAATATCCTTTCGCTAAAGCATAAGTTAAATCGTTTAAAATATGTTTGCTGCTACGGTTGGAGATAAAGCAATGTTTTTCACTATAGGAAGTGGAAAGCCACAAAGGTTTGCCACAAGATTTATCAAAAGGAGATCGTTGTAACTTTCATAGAGCTACAAAACACAAGGAGAAATATCACAGCAGAGTGTCGACATAGAATGTTTTCGTTCACGTGCTTGATGATGTCGCTTTTCTTTTGTGCTTCCGCTACTTTCCGCACAGCAGGTAGAGAAATAGCTAAGAGTAGCGTGACCCATAAAACAACGAAGTTTGTTTGTCCTTTCTGTAACTTTTTCGAAAGATAATATTTTTATCTCAATCGAAAGCGTCAAGATATGAAATCTTGATGGAGACATAACGCAACCTCAACTCGGTGTGATTGTGGTGATTATATTCTACAGGATTTCGTTGCTTATGTCTTCCTTTTCCTGATAATGGCGTTAACAAAGGAACGAGGTCCATTACCAACACCAAAGAAATTATACAAACTCGTGTTATTGGTTCTTTGTCAAATGGGGTTGGTAAGTTTAGGGTAAATAAAATCAGTTTTCCGGTGAGATGGTGTTTGGCGGTCTTTGCAGCGCATAGTGGCGGGACGAGATTCCACTGCCAACACCCCAAGAGTTATACTGGCGAAAAACTGTGAAGTTGGTGTGATGTAGAGCCTAAGCATAAAATCTATCCGTTGGCAATGCAATTTTCTTGCTCATGAAACATTGCCACCGTCAAAGAAGCTGACAGCACTCTTTAAAAATGCTAAGCGGAGGACACGCAAAGGCGAGCCGACAATTCTTCTTATATCGTGAGTTGCGTTATGTTAAACTTTTCAAGGAGACTTTTATTTTATTACGTACTAGAATGATACTTCGACATCAGGTGTTTTCTATAGGAAAATTGGATGTGAGGACCGATCGGACTATCATTATCGATAAGAAACTTCTACGAAAGTCTGTATAATATTTAAGTATTACCTATTTTTCTTGGATAGAGCCAAATAGAATGCTCTGCTAGAATCAACATATCTACTTAAAAACTCTGTACTTGTGCGTCCGTAAGTGTAGTCGATTGCTCAAAATCATGACTGAGATCCCTACCATATTTGGTTTAATTTCATTAGATCTCCGTGTAGCTTTCTGTAATGTATATAATTCAGATAGATTTTCTGTTGATGAAAAGTTGCTCCTTTTGCCAAAATTGGAGTTGTTGAAAATGATGTCAGAAGCGAATGGATAGTGATAAAGATGACGCAACTAATTTTCTCACAATTGCATGCATCCTAGTAAAAGTAGTAATGTAAACAGAGTTTAATTATATAACAGGATGGGATCAAATATGTATTTTGCAAGGAGGGAATTATGGATAATTCTATGCGTTAAAGTGAAATCTTATCTATTTATTGATTATTAAGTCTCCTCCGTTTTTATACTGGCTATAATTTTAAAAATATGGGAGAGAGAAGCGTTATTATATTACTAATTAGTTTTGTTTTAGTATTTTCAGTGATATTTTTATTTTAGTTAAAAGTTATTTAGCTTTTATTTTGTTGGAGATACAAAGTATACTGAGACGACAGAAGAAATAGACCAGTATTTCTATGAAGATAATGATGAAAATAAAAATAAAGCCCTAAGACAGGGCTCTACTTGGCAACAGAACGGTGCAGCTTGCAATATCCCTGCTTGAAAGGTGACAGCCAATGTGCCGCACCCCGAAGTAGGGATGCTGCAAGGATTGCCAAAGTGACAGCATTCGGCTGTCAGCACGGATGCTTATGAGGGAATCTTTCAATTTCCCAACTGGAATCAAGGAAAAGAGATAAAAATATCCCTTTTTCCTGCAGTTGACAGAATCTGCTGGAGGTAAAATGATGATTGAAGTTCAAGACCATGGGCTAGTTAGTATGGTAAATATTCAGAAGAATAATTATCAGAAATAAAAAGCAAGGGATTATATTAGAGAACTAGAATAATATGAGAAAGAGCGACAAGAACGATATGAGATTCTTTAATCAATGGAAACTTTTATATTATTTCGTGATTGTTAATTTAATAACGGCACCAATTATTTTATGCTCACGCTATATATATCAAGAATTGAATTTGCTCTCATTACAGAATAGAATAGAAATGTGAATAGCTATTTATTAGTTGGGGTAGATGTATGATTGATTTAATTTTGGGAGATAATATGCATTAGCTGTGCTTGTATATTTTACGAAAAAGCGACTAGTGTTATAAATATAGAATATATAATTGTTATATATATATTTTAGGTTCAATTTTATTTTGGACACTATCTTTATAATTCATGAGGAAACAGAAAAGAAAGGTTCAAAATGAAAAAGACAAAATGAAGATATTTGGTTTAATTATGGGTTGTTTGCTCGCTTTTTATGTTTTCCTTCAGAATGGTTGGCGCAGACATAAAGCGACCTCCTTTCGACAGTCATTGTGAGTGATTTTATTCTACGAAAGTATTTCGCCCGTTATGTCTTCCTAGAAAATAACATGGCGTTAGCAAGGAAACTAATTCCATTACCAACACGTGGTTTTATACAACAAAATATGCCCGGAGAGCGGATGGATAGAAGCTTTGCATTTCTTTGATTGAGCGATCGAAACCGATGCCTTTCGTTTCTGCATTATTTCTTCTTCTTTCTTTTCGATTAATTTATCAAAACCATAGATTTCCAAAGTGGTTTTTCGGAACTGCCAAGCGATCTTTTAAAATCTCCTGTTCCTTCGATATTTTGCACTGCCGCGAGTGAAGACTGTCATCTTCATATTTTTGCGTGGATAACCACCACACCGTCGCAATCACCATTAGATGATGATGTCGCGCGCGCAACAGGAATTCCGCCGACAAGAACCGGTTGACCGGTTGTACGCCAGAGATGCTTTAACGTACCGCCGATGAAAAGCGCACTTGCAAAGACAGGGATTTTTCAGCTGACGAATATCCTCTGGCGAATCACGACGGCTCCCATCGATGACCACGCCGGCAAGACCACGAACTTGGCAGGCATGCGCGCATAATATCACCGGAAAATGACCCGCCTCTGTATAACCCGCCGCAATCGATGGTGGTAGCATCGCCGGCACTCGCCTCATACGTGCCTGATGGATTGCCAGATTATCGCCAGGAAAACATACCGGAAGAGGCGCGTCATCATTTTGATGTTACACTGACAGGCTTTATTCCGGAATCTAACTCCTTGTTTGGCAAACGATTTGCATTATTATCGGCAATATCGGTAGGAAGCTTTTGTATGTTACTTATCAGTTGCTTTGTCAGTTTCATAGCTATCTCTAACTCAACCAGTTAATAAACATCGTGATGACAATCGTTAAATATGTTGATAAAAATTACGGTGTAACAACCGGTAAAATAAACAGCGGTGGTGAGCAGCCGTCAATTATAACTGCCATGTGGCGGCGGCGTGCGGGTTTGACCGAGGCCGACACCGCGAGTGCCCGGCAGCGCTTGATGCGGCTGCGTCGCCATAGTCTTTCGCCGGTGGGGCGTAGTGCAACAAATATGGCGCCAGAACCATCATAACAGCGCTTGTGTCCAGCAAAATAATAATCATGGCGTATGAGTCGATTAATTTGGCAATGATAAAGCTCATCAGTGCCATGGACAAAAATAGATTAAAGGGGAGCAGTTACTGATGACATCAGATTTCGGCATCCGTAAATCTTTTCCCCGAGCATCGGCAAGATTGCGAATAATGGCACCGGCAGATAGACAGTCGACGTAGTAGAAATGAAACCGGTTAATTTCAGTAATTGAGTAATGTAGGATCAGCAAAGGCAAAGCGCAATACTAACATTACGCTGTTAAAAAGTTGTTTTGAATCAAAGGGGATAGTACGTTTTTCTTCCTTGGTTTCCGTAGCTTGAGAATTGCGCTGACTAAATGATATCGTTTAATTAACATTTCCCGCAACGACCGCCGGTAATGCCGCCCAGTGAGCAGACCGAAGGTAGCAGCTGGCAACACCGACGGTTGTTCCGGCGTCGCGCCGGCGAAGCTTCTAAGGTCGGACCAAAGGTAGCAGCAGGCCAACACCGCCGGACAGCAAATCGAGCCCATAGCTGCCCCGAGTAATTTATTAGACGAAACACCGGCTAAAGACACTCGATTAAGTTTTGGACCACTAAAAACACAACGGCACCGATAGCTAATTTAACGCCAGCTTTCCGCTTTTCAAGACAGCAAAAGCTGCAAAGTAAAACCAGTTCGGTAAAGATATGTTCATGAAGAAGTTTTGCAGGGTGTCATTTGTTTCGAGAGGTGAATAAATTGGTTTTTAAGCCCGCAAAAATGATAGGGCTACAGAGTCAACCGCCGATTACAGGGTGCGGAATGAAATATTTTTGAAAAAGAAACCTTCCCTTTAATGTAGCGGCCCAAAATAAAACCAAAACCACAAGTCCGACTGTCTGGATAACGTCTAATTTAATAACCATATGATTTCTCCTTTTGGCTCACAGATGTTAATGGACGACACTTGCCGTATCGAAATGAATGGGTAAGTATGGTCAGGCAGAGTGAAAAGTGTTAAAAATAAACTTTTTAATTATTGCTAGCTTGTAAAACATTCCTTGTAAAACGAGATATTTTGAATACTAAAAATAGAAACGAAAATAGATATTTTGATAGAAGATAGATTGGAAAGGAGACGAAGATGACTTATGAGCAAATCAGAAACATTTTATCCGTGGTAATTTATGGAAATATTACAGCGGCGGCGAATTACTGTATGTATCGCAGTCTACGGTACAGCAACCGTCTGCAACAGCTGGAAATGGAGTTAGGGGACTCGCTTTTACACCAGAAACAAGGACATCGAAATATTGAATTAACGCATTACGGAGAAGCGTTTGTCAAGGATAGCCAGTCAATGGGCGGCACTATATAAAGAGACATAAAACAAAAAAGCAAACCAAACATAGCACAATTCGATAGCCAGTGTGGATGCCGTCAATAATTATACATTTGTTCCCTCCAAGAGCATTTGGAGAGGTATCCCCATATTAAAATTAGCTATTCATACCCATCATTTCCAATGAAATCTATGGATTGGTGCAAAATCGTCTGGCAGATATCGGTTTTGTATTTACCAGAATTAATTATTCGGATATTATTACCGTACCCCATTTATCGGGAGCTAATGTATTTGATTTGTCACAAAGATTCGGGTTATCATGATAATATGAAATGTGAGAGCTTGAATCGGAAGAAGAAATCTGTTGCAATGAGGGCAAGATTACAAGCAGTGGCATAACTACAACTGGAGTCCGGAAAGATATCCTTTAATTACCGTTAATACCGGTTCCATGCTGCGCACGATATTTAAACAAGCCGGGAAGATGGGCGATTGCTCCAAGCGAGTAATCAACGTCGCGATTTTGCTCCAATCCCAATTTGACGTATTACACTCTTAACACACCGCCGACGCTGAATATGCTATGAGGTAAGGAATCGAGTATTCCGGCGTTGTCCATAATGCAGCAATTGAAATATTAGAAAACAGGCTGGATCGATTCATCAGGGAAAAAGCGAGCATATTTGTGCCTTTGAGCCGTGGATGCTGTCTGATGGTATGGGAGGCAAAGGTATTAGATGGAGAAAAGACTAAGACGGAACCTTAGACAAAGGAAAGAAAACACATAGTATAGGAAATAGAAAAATATAGTTTTATAACGACTTGCGAAAGGCTGATTTTCTTGAAAGCGTGCGGATAACCGGGAACCATAAAATTAATCCTTCCATAGCTGTATTCTCATTGTTTTTAAAAACAAACAGATACAATTACAGTGTGAAAAATAAGGCTAGTAAAAAGATTTTATTATATCTTGGATAGGCTTTAAAACAAACAGTTCTTAAAAGCGATAATGGAAAGGATACCTGCTCAAAAATAAGGAGGACATAATATGAGCACGAAAGCTATGGTGCTGGCGTTGTGTATGAGTGTGATGCTTGCTGTAACCGGCTGTGCCAGTTCCGGTTCGAAGATGGAATCAAAAAGTATGATGAATGGAGCTATGACTCGGCATCATCAGAAATGTTAAAAGAAGAAAGTGAAAGGTGGCTTCGGACTTTTCGGGCGGCAAAGCGGATTTGCCCGAAAATCGAAGAATGTGTGTTCGAACTCGCCTAAAGAGTGGAAACCAGAGGTTTGAAAAAGTCGGTTCAAAAATCGAGATCGCTGGCAAGCGAATTAAAGGGATATATTGAGAGCGTGGAGCGCAAGCTACGGCACGACCTACGACCGCACCGAAATCGCTCGGTGTCTTATAGTCTGCTGAATTCCCCAAAAGGAAGTAGTGTAACGGCAGTAAATACTGTAAAATCGAAGTCGGACTGGTTGTGAGACGAGCAAATGAGTACCGAAAGCGTAACCAAAACGGATTCAGGATACCGAACGGGATATTGAAAATTTTAAAAAGCCAAGGAAGACCGGTTGCTGGAGCTTTCCAAAAGACAGAAAACATTGAGGCACTCATTCTGCGTGAAACCAGAATTAGCGGAATTATTGCAAATAGAGAGTATAACCAAGCGGCTTTGCAAAAACTTGAAATATGATGTACAATGTGATTTCTTATCTATCTACTTACAAAAGTCAGAGAAACGACGGTAGTAGAAAGATAACTTCTTGGGGACGTCAAAAACAGCCTTTCAGAGGTCCGTTGCCGGCATGATTGCATTCTTTCAAGGCGTGGTAGTATTTTGGCTCAGTTCTGGTTTTACGCTTCTTATGATTGTGGTGATGATGCTGTTGATTGTGATTGGTCTCATTAGGAGAGCAAACAAACGGGCAGAAGAAAAACGGTTAGAAAAGAATGAGCGAGCTATCCGCCGGTACCTCCGATGAATTATGATATGCCGAATAGGGCGGCAAAATCCTTCCCGACAGAAAAGCAGGCAACAGAAAAAGGACAAACTATGAAAACAACAAAAAATATGGGCGCGATAACTGCCCTTCAGCATCATGTAACCTCTTATCCGTCAGTCCTTTGGTGGCGGCACAGCCGAAGGATCTTTTCGATGTGCCTTCCAATCGATTGGGCAGCCGGAATATGTGCAGGAGCTAAGAAGTCGAGGACATTACGGACGGTATCGGTAGAATCAATTTGGACTGGGAGAAAACTATCAGCCGCTGTGGGAATTATCACTTTTGGTGCGGCTGATGAAATGGGATTTGGTCAAGCGGTCCCAATCCCACGTTTGCCGATACAACCGACACGAAAGGCGTGGTGATTATGCGCCGTTAGAAACGGCGAGTGGCAAAAGGGATGTATTGCTGTCGGCTCGGAGTTTGACAAAAATCCGGCGGTATCAAGCAACGACTAGGGGCGGTGTACCATGTACTCGGCAGGAAATGGCGATTATGATTATGCGGGCGCTCGGCTATGGGCAGATTGCGTCAAACTGGACGAAGAACAGTTTTTCCGATGTAGAACGCTTTAAAGGGATTAGTATCAATGTTGCCAAAGAGCTGGAGATTATAAACGGAACTGTCGCCCCAAACCTTTTCCCCAAAAGAGAACGGCAACCAGGGAAGGCGGCGGTCATGATGATTCGGATGGCGAAAAATTAGATGCTCCTATCAGCGATTTGCATGGCTTTATGCGATTCGCTCGTTTGAGCAAAAACGAATTAATCCATGGGCTAAACTCAGTTAGGTTTCGCGCTGGAGCCGGTTAGGACATAGCGCCAAACAGGGATATTACCCTTGATACGTCAAGAAAATGACAATGATTTTCGCCATTCCCATCAGGGTATGAACCGGTGTTAGCCGATGCCAAACCAGAAAGGTCAAAACGCATTTGATGGTTTATGCCAATGATAGGAGGCCAGATTGGTGAGAGCGGCAGTTTAACGTCCTTTTTAGAGAGTCCAGCAGAGCAAGCCAGGGTGATTGAGCAAATCGTGGCAGAATTTCGCCAGCAAAATTAAACTGAGACGGCGTAACGATTGATTTTGAGGAGATGAAAAGGCGAAGACCAAGAAAGCACAATTTGTGAGTTTTTAACAAATCTGAAGGCGGCGCTAAACGGGAAACGCCTTTTGGTAGCGCAGTTCACCCGCAAAGAAAAGAGGCATTGCCTATTTTTGACGCCCTATGATTTTCGGAAAATCAGGCGGCTTGCCGATCGAGTCATTTTAATGGCTATATGATGATTATGCCAAGACATTAACCCCGTCCGAGGCGGAGCAGGATATACCTCTAACGCCGCTGGCACCGCTGGATAAGATTTATAATGCGCTGCGCTGTTACCGATGCCGATACCGGCGTGGAGGACATCAACAAAAGTAATGCTGCAAGTATCGTTCGGCTCGGTGCGATGGCAAAGAAAAGAGGAAAAGTCCTTAATCAAACGGCTTTTCAGCCAACCTATGACAAATTACGCAGCGCTGGCTAAGCCGAATGTCGAGATTACGTTTCAGGAACAATATAGCGCCCGAGGCGGCGTACTCGGCAGAGGGCGGAGTGGAAAATATCTTGTGGTATGAGGATTCCGAGTATTATAGCCAAGATTCAGCTGGCAAAGATGTTTGGCGTGAAAAATATTTCTCTGTGGCGGCTGGGCAATATCCTAATGACAACAAAGCCCCTACTTAAATGTATGGGAGCAGTTCAAAAAGAAAAGTAGAATGAAAAAGCCGAAAAACTGCCAGAGATTGCCAGAAAAGGGACGAAAAGAAGCAATTTGGAGAATGCGATTCCTTCAATGCAAATTATGCATAACGCAGATATAGATCTCAAAACTTTGAAAAAGATTCATAAAAAGAATAGGGCCAAATTTTATGGAAGATATTGACGTTCTTTTGTTAAAAGTGTATGCTGTAACAGCAATATAGAAATAGGCTCAGAGAAAGAGCTCCAGCTTTATATCCTGATTTTTATTTTCGAAATTGTTTCAGCCGATGGTACGGTGTGGGGAAAATGTCGTATCAGCAAGGTTGGACGAAAATAGAAATAAGGAAAAGCATATCAAAAGAAAAGGAGATAATAAGTGATGAAGAAAGTACTTTCATTTGCATTGGCGTTGCTGATGGTCGTGTCGCTGGCGACTTGTGGCGGTCGGACTTCCAACAACACAAAAAGGAAGAAAGAGACCGAAACCGGCAAAGGGACGACAAAGACGTAACCCTCAAGGTTTGGGCTTACAGAGGAGACCAAGCCAAGAGAGAGGGGATATGACAAAGAGAACTGGCATATCTGTGTGATAAGTTTAATGAAGAACATCCGGAATGGAATATGCACTTTTGAGATACGGCGTCTGCGGGAAGACGCATGCCAAAAGACAGAAGTAAAGAAGGACTTGGAAAAAGCGGCCGATGTCTTCATGTATGCTAACGATCAGATTCCGTTTTTGGTAGAAAGCGGTGCTTTAGCAGAATTGGGCGGCTGCTATGGAAAAAGTAAAATCGATGAACTCAGGTCAATGGTTAACAGCGTTACCTATAAAGACGGCGTTTATGAGTGCTACCGTATTCTTACAACGGCTGGTTTGTGTTCTACGACAAGGTAAGTTTACCGAAGAAGAAGTGGAAAGATTTGGACGTGATGTTAGCCAAAAGATTTGGGCGAAGGAACGACCAATGTGATTTTCAGATAAGCAATAGCTGGTATCTGCTGGCATTTTACTATGGTGTAGGCGGAACGATGTTTGGACCGAACGGTACGGACAGTGCGACCATGCCGATTTCAACGATGAAAAAGGTTTGGCGGTTACCGTTACCTGATTGATTTGGTTAATAATCCGAAGTTTGCGAATCAGAGTAACCAAGAACAGGGAAAAAGCGATTTCGGCATTTGAAGCCGGTAAGCTCGGCGCTTTCTTTACCGGTTCGTGGGATAGAGAAAACGATGAAAAGGCCTTGGGCGAAAAACTTTGGTCGCCGCGCAATGCCCGAACTTTAAGGCAGGAAATCATAACGGCACGATGAGTCCTTTGCCGGTTCTAAGGCATTGGGTGTCAACCCGACCCTGCAAGAATATGGACGTAGCCAGTTCTTTGGCGATTTACGCAGGCGGCCCCGGAGGCTACGGTTCTTCGTTATCAAACTCGTGGCGCAGTGCCGCTGGATTCGACCGGTATTGATGATGTTATGCTCAAAGCAATTACCGATACCGTTAACAACACTTCCGTTGCCGCATGCCCGATGGTAAAAGAAATGAGCAACTGGTGGACGCCGGCAGAAAAGCTTTAGTACAGCGATTGTTTCCAGTGAGAGTCAATAAAAAGAAAATGCAAAGGAAAGATTAGACAGCTTTATTAAAAACGTAGCAGTGGCTCAGGTTTATAATCCTTAAAAGATGGAGACCGTTTCAGAGTGTCAGGAAGATGGGCAGGTGGTTAAGCGAATAAGGCGGTATGTTTCTGCGACAACTTTAGGAAATAGCCTCTGCAGGCACAGACAAACGGAAGCTCAGATAAGGAGCATAAATAGAAAAACTTCACTGGTGTGAGGCTGGTGAAGTTTTTCTGCTATCAAATTCATTTCAGGAGATAAAAAGGACTACCCTTATCCCCCAAAAGCCCTTTGCCCGACACGGGAGGAGGGGAAGGAAACAAGCACGCAGGTTGCATTACGAGGAGGTATGGATGCAGGGCAGGATTACAAACTGACATGGGAGTAGGTGTGATTGCCTTACCCCTGACCGAGGATATTTTTACCAAAATTGACCGCTCTGTTTATAGGCAGGGAAACTCATGAAAAGCAATGGATTCAGGGATTGCTGTTTTAGCGTGAGAACTTGGATTTTATCGGCTATATGGCAGAAGTTTGGGGTACAGTCACTGATTGATTTTACCACATTAGAGACCAAGACGCAGACCAAAGTATTTAATGAAACCACACAATTATTTGAATATCGGGCAGGCGATAACTCTTTTGCTCTGCTTTGCTTGCCGGTGTAACAACGTTCTTTGTGATTGCGGCGTTTGTGATTCTGTGGAAAGCAGCGCGTTCGGCTTATTTGGCGCAGGGAAAGAGTCGAGGACGGTAAAAACCGGCGACCTTTGGGGCGACGGTGCGGGGCTGTTTGACCAAAACATGCACAAAGGACTGCTCTTTTTCCCAATTATGGGTATTGTGGTCTTTATACTCTGCTCTGGTGTTTATGATTCTGATGGCATTTACCAACTATGATCGGGATCATTTACCTCCGGGAAACCTGTTTACGTGGGTCGGATTTAGCAATTTCAGCCGGATTTTACATGCCGGCGGCGATTTGGCAAGTACATTTTGGCCAATCTTGGGTTGGACGGTAGTTTGGGCAATCTTTGCGACCGTCTTAAACTATTTGCTCGGTGTGATGTTAGCTCTGCTAATCAACCGCAAAAGGTACGAAAGCTGATGTGGCGCTTTTATCTTTTGCCCTGACGATTGCGATTCCGCAGTTCGTATCGCTCTTAGTGGTCAACACGATGATTCAGGAGCATGGCGTGTTTAACCTGATGCTTAGGAGCTGTTTGGGGCAGGACCGGTGCCGTTTTAACCAATGTCACGATTGCCCACATCACGGTTGTGGATTGACCTGTTGATGAAATTCCCTTTACGATTATTCAGATTACCGGTATTTTTGCAAAAATATTCCGGCGGAGCTTTATGAAATTTGCCAAAATTGACGGAGCAGGGCCGCAGTTCTTTCTTCCAGATTACAGCGCCCCTATATGCTCTTTGTTACGACACCGTATTTGATTCAAACCTTTATTGGCAATATCACTAACTTTAGCGTTATTTTCCTCCTGACCGGCGGACTGCCGGCGGCAGCGACCTATTATAGAAACGGCCAGTAGACGGATCTTTTGATTACGCGTAGTTATACAAGCTGACAGTGACAACGGACAGTAATATCGGTTCAGTTATCGGTATCTTAGTCTTTATCATCACAGCACATCGCTACTGGCATATCGCAGTACCGGCTCGTACAAGAATGAAGATGAATTTCTGCGAGAGGAAAAACACCTGCAAACAAATGAGAATTACCGATGCGATTGTGCATCTGTTTTTAACCGTATTGTCGATTGTTGGCTGTTTCGGTGTTTTGGATTGTGCTTTTTGTCCTTTCGGGTACAAAAGGACAATATGTCGACTCCTCTTTTGGTCGAATGCTTATACCTTAGCCAATTACCAAAACTGTTTTTAGAAACCGATGTGATTTCCCCAGATGGTTTGTCAAACACGCTGATTGTGTCCGTATTTTCCTGTCTGGTATCGACTTTTTGTACTGGCGGTGTCTACGGAATGTCTCATCTGCGTTTTAAAGTCGCCGACCGTTTTTGAACATTGCGTTGGTTTTAGGAATGTTCCCGGCTTTTTCTCCATGGTAGCGGTTTACTACATTTCAAAAGCATGGGACTGACCGAGGACCAAGGATTTCACTTAGCACTGGTTATGGCGTATTCTGGAACCGCCGGTTTTGAGACTCTACATTTCAAAGGTTCTTTGATACGATTCCCGAGGCGCTGGATGGAGGCGGCGATGATTGACGGTGCGACCAAGTGGATCTTTTACCAAGGTAACGATTCCACTGTCTCAAGCCGATTGTAGTTTATACTCTCGCAGGTGCTTTTATGGCACCATGGCTGGATTTCCGTGTTTGCCAGGGTCATTATCGGACCAAGCCAGGAATATTATACGGTAGCAGTAGGACTTTATGCCATGTTAACCGGCGAAAATATTATTAACTGGTATGCACCCTTTGCTGCCGGTGCGGTTTGTATCTCTATTCCGATTGCCGCACTCTTCCTTTATCTGCAAAGCTTTTTATGCCGAAGCATGCGGGTGCGGTGAAAAGGATAAGGAAAAAGGAATCATTGGCGTAGTTTTTAATGACTGTTTTACAGCATCAGCCTGCGAATCCGCAGGCTGAGTGCTGCAAAAGGGAAAAAGGTGTCCGGCTTTCGGTTTTGATGCGGTTAAGGAAGATTTTGGCGACAGGACGCAAAAGAGGAAAAATATGCGGTAATAGCAAAGCGCTGTTACCGCTTTTCAGAGTAATGATTATGCAAATGAGGTTGCTTTTGAAAGATTGTAGTAAATGAGTCAACTTTCCGGTAGCTTGCCAATCTCTGTTATTTTCTAATAGTTGGGGAGGAAAGCGAGGCAAAATACCATCGGTTTTATGTGGTAAGCAGATAAGCGCAGAGGTCTTCTCCATTGCCGGTAGATGTCGGGATAAATAGCAAGTAGAAAAGCAGGAAAATATCAGCGTTTTTCGTTATTGATTTGCGGTCCTTTTTCCGAAACCGGGAAAGAACAGAACCGGATTTCTCAAGCGAAACGGTGTACGGCGGACGAAAAAGTGTTTGCGCAAGGAAAGCAGATGAGAATAGGCGGGGTAGCAGTTTGATTGCCACACCGAATAGCAGGATTTGCAGGGGTGAAGATGAGGGAATATAAGATTTACGCAATCGATGCCATGGGCAGCGATTTGGGCCCGCAGGCAGTTATCGATGCGGGCGATTGTGGCATTGCTGGAGAGAGCCAATCTGGAGCTGACGGTATTTGGTAAGGAAGATGAAAATCCAGGCGGCGCTGGCGGAAAAAGCTATGATGCCGGAGCTTGCGCGATATTGTGGCGTCGATCGAAGTCATCTCCAACAATAGATCGCCCACTGCCGCTATTCGCGGCGAAAAAGGACTCGTCGCTAATAAAAGCTCTTTATTTTGTAAAAGAGGTAAGGCGGATGCCCTGATTTCGGCGGGCGAGTACCGGTGCGGTTTTAACCGGCGGTACGCTGATTATCAGGCGAATCAAAGGGATTAAAGCAATGGCACTGGCAATCTGCAACCAAAAAGATCGATTTTTGCTCTAGATATCGCGTTGCTAACATAGATTGTAAGCCGGAATATTTGCATCAATTTATTATCTTAGGCCAAAAGCCTATTATCAAGGAACCTTTTGCAAAACAGACGTACAGGTGGGGGCTGATTAATAACGGTGCCGAAAGAGCGCAAAGGCTCACTGACTGACCAAAAACCCTATCCCTTTGCGGCGGATAAGACCAAAGGCTGCCGGGAATATTGAGGCAAGAGAAAATTCATTCCGGCAATTATGACGTAGCAGTTTGTGACGCAGCTTGGTGGGCAATATGATTTTTGAAATATGCCGAGGGGCTGTCGGTATGATTTTTCGGAAATGAAAGCGGCATGATAGGCAATCCTTTAGTAAACTGGGGACTGATGATTAAAAACCATATATATGGCGGCAAGCTTTGATTATAAAATACGGCGGAGCGCCGCTCTTAGGTTTAGAAGCTTTGGTAGTCAGCATAGCGCAGCTCGATGCGACCGCATTTAAGAGTGCGATTGATCAGTGCTGCCGGTTCTGGGAGGCGGATATTACCGGACGCGATTAAGACGCTTTTAGCGGCGAAAGCGAGCCCAGATAATTTTTAAGAAAAAGACTGTTATTGAAAAGAAAGAAATGCCGTTACTATACGAAAAGAAATGAGCGGATTGCCAATCCTTTTAAAAGGAAATGGCAAATGCGGAATACAAACAGTCCGTTATCAATACCATATATAATAGGAAGAAACAGACGTTAAAAGGAGGACAAAATGGACGAACGTAAATTACTGGAAGTGTGCAGAGTTTACCAACTATGATGCTGACCAGCTGGAACCGGATATGCCTTTGTCGATGACCTTGGATTGACTCCTTGGACTTAGCGCAAAATCATTCTCAGTGCCGAATCGGAGTTTGGTGTCGAACTGGAAGAAATATGGACCGGATTGAAACCGTTGGCGATGCCATTGAACTTTTAAAAAGAAAAATTAGAAACAGGATGGGTGAGAAGGCAAAGAGATGAACAAATCCCTCGGCTTCTCTTTCGGGGGATTTTGCGGCAATGGGCGGGGAGCGGTATCGGAGCTTGCTGGTGCCATCAAGCGAAAGGAGATCCAAAATGGAGTCAAGAGGAAAAGCTTTGAATTAATAATTGCGTATCGATCTCATTATCGGATATTAATTTCAAGCTGCTTTACGAAGTTCGCATATCAATGAAAGCCGGCTTTTAAAGATAGTAAAGCAATGAACGGCTGGAGTTTTTGGGCGATGCGGTGTTAGAATATTGTCGGAGTATTTGTATCATCAGTCTATGCTTGCTTGCCGGAGATTTAACTCGAATGCGGGCAGGAATGGTATGTGAGAGTGCGCTGGCGGGTTGCCAGAGAAATTAGGTTGGGACTTTTTAATTTTTGGGAAAAGGGGCGAGGCGGCGACCGGCGGTCAGGGAGCGGAACTCGTGCTGGCAGATGCGGTTGGAAAGCACCGCTTGGAGCGATTATGGACGGCGGGCTGGAAACGGCTCAGAGCGTTTTTGCAACAAGATATTTCTGGGCAAGAGAGAGCATGGCTTATTGATTTTAGAAACCTTTGTTACGGAAAAAGTGCAGAAAACCAGCGAGATTCCCTTAATTTATCAGCTCATTGGGAGACAAGGACCGGGACCACAGAGAAAGAGTTTGTTATGGAAGTCTGGCATGACGGCAAACGGCTGGGACAAAAGGAACGGGCGGCAGAAGAAAGCAGCTGAGCAACAGGCGACCAGCGGCAATGGAGGAGCAGAGTGTATTTAAAATCAGTGGGAATTATATGACTTTAAATCATTTCCCAATAAAAATCCAGTTTCAGTTTGACCATGGCATTACCGCTATTGTCCGGGCCGAACGGTAGCGGGAAAAGCAATAATGCCGATGCGGTACGCGCTCGGTACTGGGCGAGCAGTCTGCAGAAGCAACTGCGGGCGAAAGTATAGCAGGACGTTATCTTTGCCGGAACGAAACCGGAAACCCCTGGGCTGCACTGTCAGGTGGTTGACGATCGATACAACAAGGTTTTGCCGGTGGGTATAGTGAAGTCAAGGTCAGCCGGCGAGTGTATCGCTCGGGCGACAGCGATCAGGCGATTAATGGCGCTCTTGCCGCTTAAAGGACATCCATGCCCTTTTTGGATACCGGTGTGGGCAAAGAGGATACTCGATTATTGGACGAAAGGTCAGATTGGGCGGATTTATCAGCAAGGGCCGGAGGACCGGAGACTCTGATGTTGACGAAGCGGTCTAGCATTGTGAAGTTGGGAAAGAAAAGCGGCGGCACTGCAAAATTAGAAGAAGAAAACCGTTGATTTGGCAAGGCTTTCGGGTTTGATTGAGGAGCTGGAAGAAGCAGGAGAAAACAGCTGGGTGAGCAGGCGATAACCGCCAAGGAATATTGCAGCTGCGAGACGATTTGATATAGAAATTAACAGCTTAGCGTCGATGGATAGCTTTTGCGGATAATTTAGCATTAACGGAGAAAAATGCGATTGTATCGGCGGACTGACAAGGCGAAAACCGTATACGACCGGCGGAAAAAGAATATGAAGAGTGCCGAACAGCTAAAGGGAGAAAGAAGGCTATGAGCAGGTCAATGAGGCTGGCACATGAGCCCAAAAGCTAAGGGCTGAAAAGAGCGGGAGCGGCGATTCTGCTTAGATCAGGAGAGATTGGCGTATTTAAGCGGTAATCCGCTACCTTAACGAGACCGGATGGAGGGAGCTTTTATGAGCTGGCAGCTCCAGCAGGAAAAAATTGGTCGCTGCTGGGGCGGCAGGACGAAAAGGAACGACAGGCGTTACAGGAAAAGGCGACAGGAGATAGCGGCATTTGCGGCGACAAAAGGCAGAATTGAGACGCAGATTGCCAAAGGGAGCCCAAAAAGAGCTGGCATATCAGGAGCAAAAGCTCAAATAGGGTACAGCAAATTGCCGAGCGGGAGGCGGCTTTGCGTCAATTGGAGCTGGAAGCGAGCAGGCCGCAAGCAGCAGAAGCGGTAGCAACTCGGCAGACAGTGCTGGAGCGGACAGTGGCTGTTTTGGAGCAGGGTGACGGCGTGCAGCGGCGAGGAAGAAAGAGCCCGGCGGCGGGACGGATAGTTAAAGACCAAGACCGGATGCTAGCCAAAAAGGACAGCCAAGCTGGAAACAGAAAGGCCAGAACTGGAAAAACGAGATAGACAGCCGCAGACAGCGTATGGAAAGAATCCGCAAAAATGCCCTGCTGGATTTGGAAAGCAATTATGAGGGATATTTTGGCGGTTAAAGGTGCTGGATCGTAAAGGCAGGGAACCATCGAGTGTGGTTGCGGATATTTTGGAGGTGGAAGAAAAATGACAAAAAGCAATCGAAACCGCTTTTGGGCAACCGGTTTGCAAAAATATTATCACCAAACGGATCAGGACTGAGAAGAGGCGTTTGGCGTTTCTAGCAGTCGTTCGGGCGAGCGACTCTTTTGCCGCTCAATACCGTAACCGGGTAAAGCTAAGGATATTGAGGCGGCGACGGGTATTTGGGCATTGCCTCGATTTGGTCAAATAGACCGGCGTTATGAAAGGATTATCCAAACTCGCTTGCTCGGCAATTTATTTGTAACCGATACTTTGCCAAATGCCAGAAAAATTGGCGGCAAGGCATCAGCAAAGGCAGCGCAGTATCGACCTTAGACGGCAGAGGTACACAAGCAGCTGGGCGGTGGTATCAGCGGCGGCGAGTTCAAAAATGCTAAAAGTATATCCAGACGATATTTTGAAGCTGGAAACGGAACTGGCGGGAGCTGGCGGTGGAACTGGCACAGGCGACAGAGACCTTGACGGCGACAACAAAAAGTAGAGGATAGCCGGAAAAGCGAAGAAATTGCGGCACAGGAACAGGTCATATTTGGGAAATGAACCGGCTGATATTGATGCTGGAGCAGAAAGAGCGGGCAACGACGCTGAAGAGCAGGAACAATTTGCAGCAGGAGGCAGACGAGCTGAAAAGCAAAGCTATTGACGGAAATAGAAAACAGATGCAAGCAGAGGACGGAGAACCACTTTCTGCGGAGGAGGAAGGTCTTGCTGAAGAAAAGCGGAAAGAAATGCTCCAAAGCTGCAAAGCGCAGTTACGGACTGCGAATGAAGATGTATGGAAGTCAAGCACGCAAATAACAGCGATGGAAGAACGCCTGTCGCATAGCCAGGAGCGGGTGCAGGCAATTCACCGGATTATCCGTGAGGGCCGGACGCTAAGCGGGAAGAGCTGGCGAAGGAGCTGACAGCGATTGATTTGGAAAAGCTGAAAAAGAGCAGAGCTTTCGGAGAACAGAAAGCCTTTGCAGGGAAGAGCTGCTAAGCACATGCAAAAGAGGCGGAAGAAAAGCGGATACTCTTATGAAAAAGCACTCATTCGACCAGAAAATCTGCAGACCGACAAGGAAAACTACTACAAAGAAGTAAGTCTTTTTGGAAAAAGAATCCGGTTGGGAATGCAGATTGGCAAACTGAGGAGCAAAAAGAAGCACAGGCGGACTATATGTGACTGGAATATGAGGCTGACCTCACTGACCACGCCAAAACCACATAGGGAGCTGACCGGATTTGAGAGTGATACAGCGCTCAAGTCCAATATGAAACGAGCTAAAAAGAAGAAATGAAAGCATTGGGCGATGTGAATGTGGGCGCCATTACCGAATATCAGGAGATTAAGGAAAAGGCTTGCGTTTAATGCCGGACAGCGAGCGGATATTTTGGAGGCGGAGGGCAAGCTGAAAGCCATGATTGGTGGATCTTAGAGCAGCCAAATGCAGGGAGCGTTTGCCAGAGAGTTTGGAGAAGTGTAACGCTTTGCCAAAAGTGTTTCCAAGAGCTGTTTAGCGGCGGGCTCAGTATTTGTCGCTGACGAAAAAGGAAAATATTTTTGGAAGCGGCATATCTATTCATGTTCAGCCGCCAGGGGAAAAGCTGAAGAATGTGATGCTTTTATCCGGCGGGGAGCGGGCACCGCGATTGCGCCTTTTTGCCATTCAAAGTCTAGGCCGTCGCCGTTTTGTATCTTGGACGAGATATGAGGCGGCGCTCGATGACGCCAATGTTTGCAGTTCGCCACTTATTTGCATAAATTGACGAAAGACACGCAGTTTATCGTCATCACGCCAGGAAAGGCACGATGGAATCGGCGGACGCTCTTTGTGATGTATTACGATGCAAGAAAAGGGCGTATCGACGCGCGGGTGTCGGTGAAGATGATTGCAAAACGACTGAAGGAAGAGCGAGGAATAATGGGATTACAGATTTAAAAAGAAGGCGGCGAAGTACAAGCTCCGGCGGAAACAGAAAATTTCGAAACGCCGGTGGCAAGAAGCCGGAGAAGAAAGATAGGAAGCGGCAGAAAGTGCAGCAGAACAAGCCGGAGCAAGCGGAAACGACTTTTTATAGTGCCGAAAAGCCGGAAACAGCAGATGTAGCGAGTGAGCGGAAAGCCCTTGAAGCGGAGAACACCACGCTGACGGAGCCAGGGAAAGCGTTGGTGAGCCGGTAGAATGCTTTGACAAATGAGCCGGCACAGGAAGAGCATGGCTTTGTCGCTAACGAAAAATACAGGAACGGCAAACTGTAACGAGCAAGCCGGCAAGTGAAAGTTTTGGCAAGTAAGCCGGAACAGGAGGCAGCGGAAAAACACAGAAACGGTAGAAGCAAGCACAGACGTTTTGGTAGCCGAAAATGCGAAACGTAGAACCGAGAGTGAGCCGGAAGAAGAACGCCGGTGAAGAAAGGCTTTTTCCGTAAATTAGTAGAGGCTTTATCAAAGACTCACCAGCATGGTGATGCAGGTCAATGATGTTTTAAGTAGCTTTACTTCAATTGATGACGAGAGTTTTATGAGGAACTGGAAGAGGCGCTGATTATGGGCGATTGTGGGCGTAAATACTGCTATCAAAAATCGTTGCCGGACTGAAAACCAAGGTCAAAAGAGAAAAATCAAAGATCCGCAGCAGGTGAAAAGCCTGTTTAAGGAAGAGCTGAAGCGAGCAGATGCGACAACGGACTGGCGTATTTTGTCGTCAACCGAAAATCGGTTATTTTGGTCATCGGTGTCAACGGTGTGGCAAAAACCACAACTATCGGCAAGCTGGCGGCGCAATACAAAAGGACGGCAAGCAGGTGATGCTGGCGGCGCGGATACTTTTCGGCGGCAGCGATTGATCAGTTAAAGGAATGGGCAAGCCGCTCAGACGTGCCGATTGTGGCACAGGCGGAAAATCCGATCTGGGGCGGTCATTTTTGATGCGATTGCATCAGCTGCAAACAGAGGTAGTGGATATCCTGATTTGTGATACTGCCGGCAGACTTCATAATAAGAAGAATTTAATGGCGGAGCTGGGTAAGATTTACCGGATTATCGGGAGGGAATATCCGGAGGCACATTTGGAGGTGTTTTTGGTACTGGATAGTACGACCGGACAAAAATGCATTGGTGCAAGCCAAGGAGTTTAAGGGGAAATGGCGATATTACCGGTATTGTCTTAACTAAATTAGACGGCACATCAAAGGCGGTATTGCGGTAGCCATTACAGCAGATTTGGCTCTGCCGGTCAAATATATTGGCGTCGGCGAAGGAGTCGAGGATTTGCGCCCCTTTGATGCGGACAGCTTTATTGAAGCACTGTTTGAGGAATAAAAAAAACCGGCTGAGTTTGCAGTTGGTAATAAGCGCCATATTAAGGATATGGTCGGGCAAAATGGAGAAGGAACAAAGGGATTGAAATCAGTATAAAAGGGAAGAATCACAAAACGTAAAAACAAGCAACGTTTCACTCGAATAAGAAACCATTTCACTTGGGAAAAGCCAAGTAGGGGGTATTAGTTTTAATGTCACAAAATCCCCACAAATTGCGGTTTGCTTATCGTCATCTTGCTCTGTGTCGCTCTTCCGTTTGACGGTCAAACGCACGCTGCGCATTCGCTGTCTTCGGGATAGACTGTTTGTCGCCGGAGCAAAACCCAGCATATGCTTTTTGGCGTATCGAGCATGTTCGGAATAGAGCATATGCAAAAGTTTGCTTGTTGTCAGCTTTTTCTTTGTTACTTTTTCGTCTGATCTGTCAAACGCAAATGCTGCGCATTCGCTCGCCTTTCGATAGACTGATTAGTCGTTGGAGCAAACCTCGCACATACCTGGACTTTTTGGTGGGTTCGGTATTGAGTATGTGCTAGGACGACTTTTTAATCAAAATCTCCACAAATTGCGGACGACTTTTTAAGGGAAATGAATATAATAGAAGTGAAGACTGGAAAGACATTATTAGGTAAGGAGGGTGTATGTATCATTCGATTAAAACGGCGGGTTTGCGTGGAGTTCAGGGGTATCTTGTCAATGCCGAGATTGATGTGGCGGAGGGCTTTCGAAGTTGGAGATGGTTGGACTGGCGCATAATTCGGTAAGAGAAAGTATTGAGCGGTGCGGACGCACTGAAAAACACCGGCTATCTTTTCCATATAGCGGCAACGATTAACTTAGCACCGGCGCAAATTAAAAATATGGTTCACACGACGATTTGCCGATTGCACTGGGATTTTTATCTGCATCCGGGCAAAAGGGAGATGGGAGAGTTAGAGGCAAGCTGATGCTGGGGAATTATCTCAAACGGGGAATTGATTGGGGTTCGAGGAGCGCTGGCAATGGTGGAGGCGGCTCGGCGAGCAGGACTTCAGGTAAAGCGATTTTACCGGTTAAAATTGGCAGGGAAGTCTGCTTTTATCAGGATATTCGGATTGTGCCGCCAAGAAGCTTGCAGGAAGTACGCGCATTTGTGTGAAAAGAAGCCGCCCGAGGCGATTGCCCGGAGAATGGCAGAGCTGGCGGAGCTGGCAGCTGGCGGAGCAGTTCCGCATCAGAGGCAGCACTGGCGATTGCCCGAATGCAGGAAAAAGGAGAGGAACTCTACGGGAAGAAGAGTGCCGTATCCGGTTGACTTGAAGCGAGATTTGCGGGCAAAATGTCGCTAAACGAGCAGTGCAGTATCGCCGCTGCCGGCATGCACCATTTGCTTTTAGTCGGGCCGCCTGGCACGGGAAATCCATGCTGGCAAAAGCAGTGCTGGCTGCTACCGGCGCAGCCGAGAAGAAATGATTGAAGTTACCAGAGTGTATAGTGCGGCAGGGAAACTCCTTGGCAAAACGCCGGTCATCAGTCGCCGTATGTGATAGGGCGCCGCATCATACAATTACCGAAGCGGGACTTTTAGGGCGGCGGGCGTCCGCTCCTGCCGGGCGAGGTTTCTTTGGCACATAAGGGAGTCTTGTTTTTGGATGAGTTTGCGGAGTTTCCTAAGCCGCTTTTAGATACCCTGCGTCAGCCTTTAGAGGATAAGCATATTATGCTGTCCAGAATGAATGAACAAGCAGATTTTCCGACGGATTTTCTACTGATTGCATCGATGAACCCCTTGTCCTTGCGGGTATTATCCCGACAGAGAGCACTGTCGCGCAGTGAGTATGATATTAAGCGGTATCATAAGAAAATATCAGGACCGATTTTAGACCGATTGGATATCTTGCGGAGGTTGACCGACCGGCACTGGCGCACTTTCGCTGGAGATGACAGGCAAAAGCGCAGCAGCGATTGTGCCGAGCAGATTCAAGCAGACAGCAGGTGCAAAGAGAAAGGCTAAAAAGACAATATCTTATATAATTCGCTAGATTAGTCCGGCCTCGAATTGAGATATACTGTCCCATGGAGCGGGCAGCAAATCGAGATTTTAGAGGCGCTTATCAGCGACAAAAATTATCGCTTAGGAGCTATCACCGCTTAATTCGCCTAGCCGGACGATTGCGGATATGGAGGGAAAGAAAAATTGAAGCAAAGCATATGGCAGAAGCATTTAATTATCGAGTAGCATATCGCATAAATATTTTTTCTTCATAACGAGAAAAGGAAAAATCATATCCCAAAGTGGATTAGGAAAGAGGAGAAATGGAAAGAAGTGTATTGGTTATGGCTATCGTCCATTCTGGGGCATGGGAGCAGTTAAGCAAAACCGTTTGCTTAGGGGCTGGCAGAATGCAGAGGCGATTTGACCATGGAAGCAGAAGATCGAGTTTTTCGAGTTTATGAAAACACAGGAGCGCTTTCAGGAAAAAGACTTGAGAGTTTTGTGCGTCAAAACGAGAAATGCAGAGGTTTTGCGAAGAATGGGAGAGCTAAGCCGAGAGGGAGTATGGATTCTGTCGGTGATCAGATAGAGTATCCGGAACGCTAAAGGCAATTCCCGGGAGCACCGCCGGTACTCGTTTATGAAAGGAGACTGCAGCTTGAAAAAGTACAGACAGCGCCGATACTGGCGGTGGTCGGAACCAGACGAGCCAGTCTTTATGGCAAAGAGGCGGCACTGGCAATGGGCAGAGCATGCGGAATATGGCGTAACTTTAGTTAGTGGGATGGCGAGGGGATTGACGGAATTGCAGCGAGAATGCTTAAAACATGGAGGTTACAGCATTGGGTGCTGGGCCAGGGCTGGGTTATCAGTCGGCAGGAAACCGAGATTTATACCCAAGCATGGAGCAAAAAGGGGGCGTTAATTAGCGAAGAATGGTACAAGACGCGCTACAGGCGACACTTTTTCCGAAACGAAACCGGATTATCAGCGGCTTTGGCGCAAGCGGTAGCGGTGGTAGAGCGGCGGAAAAAGCGGCTCTTTTGATTACTGCGGATTATGCATTGGAGCAGGGAGAGAGTGTATGCTGTACCGGGGCGTTTCAAATGATCCGGTTAGTAGCGGCTGTAATCATCTGATTGCACAGGGAGCATATCTGATTGAAAATGTGGAACGGTTTGTGGCGGAGTTTGCCGGCAGAGTAAAGTCAGATTCTTTGGTATCTACCATTCCGGCGTGGGTGAAAGATTTAGCCGAAAACGAAAGGGCAGTTTATCAAAATATCAGCGCCGATCCGGTCTATATTGAGCGTTTGCAGGGAGCGGCTTAGAGCTGGGAGAATTGCAGCTATGTTTGCTGCAATTAGAGTGGAAAGGCTATTCAGCAGATTTCAGCTGGGTATTATGCCCTTGGCAAACTTCATTTGATGGCATACATTTCTCGCCGTTGTGCAGAAATGGCATGTTAGACGGATTAGCGAGAAGGAAAAAGATATGTCTGCAAGCGAAAACAGAAAGATATATTTCGTGTTTTTCTGCCGTTGTGCAGAAATGGAATTTCTAGGCGGATTGGCGGAAAGGAAAAGATATGCGCAAGAGAAAAACGAAAGATATATTTCGTATTTTTCTTGCCGTTGTGTATATATGGCATTTTAGGCGGATTGGCGAGAAGGAAAAAGATGCATTGCTAAGCGAAAAGCGAAGCTTATCCCTTGTAGGAGTACAGTGTTTGCTCAAAAATGCCGTCAAGGAAGCAATTTTAGAGCAATTGCTAAAATGATACAATACCCAAAAACAGCAAGGCAAATCTTCCAAAATGGGGATTTGTCTTTGATACGTCATCATTTCATAAAAATATAAATTTCAAAAAGCCTTATCTAAAACATAAAAATAGTATATTCTTAAAGGATTCGTTTTATTATTTTTGCGCAAAGAAATGGCAGATCCGAGTGGATTTTGCCGGAAAGAATTGATAAAAATATTACGACAATGGGATAGGACGGGAGCTTTCAGGCGAAGCTCTTTTCAAAAATTATCGAAAACGGCGCTGTATACCGCTATTTCCGAGAGAGAGAAACCGTTTTTCCCGTATGAGTACCCCTACCCATGACCGCAAAGAGATGTCGATCGCTGATTCTTTTTCCGAAAAGCTATGTGGAGAAGATCAAGCGTAACTATTTATTCTTGGTGTTAGAGCACCAGCGAGCGTGTTGCGATGGGAAAAGGGAAAGCTTGCGGCGAGGATAGAGCAACATGGCAAAAGATTTGGTGATAGTGGGAATCTCCGGCGAAAGCCAGACACCAGTACTTGGGAAAAAGTTATACCGTCGAAGCATCGATGGGACTATGTTCAGGATTACCGAAGAGTAGTTTAGGCGTGTCGCCGAGAATGATTTTGAGCCAAAATATATTACCATTCGGGGAAAAGGTCCATGATTGCCACTCTAAAGAAAGAAGCAGTGACAAGATTTATCTAGCAACGGACCCTGACCGAGAGGAAGCCATTTCTTAGCACTTGCAAACTATTTTAGAGGGATGAAAGCACCAATTTACCGGATTACCTTTAATGAAAATTAGATGAAAGCAAGCGGTGTCTTCTTCTATTAAAAAGCGATAATAGATAGGATTTGAGTGGACGCTCAGCAGGCGCGGCGGGTACTGGACCGAATTGTGGGTTATAAAATCAGATCCGCTTCTATGGGCAAAAAGTCAAAAGGGCTTATCAGCGGGACGGGTACAGTCGGTGGCACGCATTTAATTTGCGAACAGGGAAAAGAATTGAGGCTTTTACTGCAGGAATATTGGACTTTGCAGCTAAAGCCTGACCGATACCAGAAGGAAAGCATCTGTTTCCAAGCGGATTTTATGGGGCAAACGGCAAAAATGGAATTAACCAGTGAGGCGGAAACGGAAAAAGTGCTGGCGGAGCTGGCAAAGGGAAGCCGGTGCTGGCGGAAAAAGAAAGAAAAGCACTCGTCGGCGGAGCGTCTCACGCCGTTTCAGACCAGTGCCTACAGCAAGAGAGCGGCAAAAGGCCTTAAACTTTACGACAGCAAAACGATGCGACTGGCGCAGCAAACTTTATGAAGGCGTGGATATTCCGAAGGCAGGAACGCTTGGCTTGAGTTACTTATTTAAGAACGGACTCGTATTCGGATTGCTGCCGAGGCGGCGACGGCGACCGATGCCCCTGATTCGTAGCGAGTACGGCGGGAAAAGTATTGCGGAACCGATGCACCAAAAAGAAACACAAAAAGGGAGAAGCCAAGATGCACATCGAAGCACTCGGCCGTCCGTGCCGGAGCTTTCCCCAGCGGACGTAAAAGAGGCGCTGAGCCGGGATCAGTTTCGTCTGTACTCAGCGATTTGGCGCCGCTGCTTTATGCGAGCCAATGGCGGCGACCGAATATAAAACCGAACGAATGACTTCAAGTCGGTACGAACTGCGGGCGTCCGGTCAGAGTCTGGAGTTTGACGGCTATCTAAAGCTATATCAGGAGGTTGAGGAAGAAAAATGCGGCGCTAATCGTGGCGATTTTCTCGGGGGCTAAAGCAGGGGCATGGCACTGAAAATAAAAATAGCCAAAAACAGCAGACATTTTACCCAGCCGCCTGCTCGGTATACCGAGAGCGTCTTTGGTTAAGCTCTTAGAAGAAAACGGCGTTGGCAGGCCCAGCACCTACGCTCCGACAATTAGTACGATTTTAACGAGGGATATGTCGCCAAGGGAGCAAAAGTCCTTTTTCCAACCGAGCTCGGGAGGTTGTAGATGCGATTATTACTCAATATTTTGACGATATCGTCAACATCGAGTTTACGGCGGAAATGGAAGAAAAATTAGATCGGATTGAGGACGGAAACGCTGACTGGCGACGCCAGCCGCGAGAGTTTTATCCGGGGCTGGTGGAAGATGTGGAACGAGCAGAGAAAGAGCTGGAAAGGTCGAGATGAAGGACGAAGAAACGATATCCTGTGTGAGAAATGCGGACGCCATATGGCAGATTAAATTAGGGCGTTACGGGAGTTTTGGCTTGTCCGGGCTTTCGAGGTGTAATAACACCAAGCCCTATTTTTGAAGTGCTTTCAGGCGTGCTTTACTTCCAAATGCGGCGGGGCGGTGCAGATTAAAAAGACCAGGGACGGCGCTGCTGGTACGCGGAAAACAATCCGGAATGTGATTTTATGGTCTGGAACGAACCGGTTGCCAAAATGTGAGCGTTGGTGGCTCGATGACTGCGCAAGGGCAAGAAGCTGCTTTGTGCAAATGAGGCGATAAGCATATTGAAGATATGGATGAGGACAAATAGCTTAAATTTGTAAGCCGCCATAAATTGTTGGGGATCGGAGTTTGATATGCCAAATAGTTTGTGGCGCGGCAGTAAATAGATAGTTAGACCCAATAAAACCGGGGCGACAGACAAAGTTTGAAAATTCTTAAAATTATTTGGCGGTTTAGGTTGAAAAGAAATTGATTTTGAGTTATAATGAATAAAGTACTCATTAAGAAATACGTTATAAAACAGTATTAAGATAAAATGAATTATAGCATGACATAAATGGTAAAATCAGCTTCTCAGCGCTGGTTTTAAGCGACAGTTTTCATTTCTTTTCTTTAGCGTGTACCAAAACGGTCCACGTATAAAAATGATTTTTTGAATCAGGAGGATGAAGATGAGCGTACAATTGTTGGACAAAACCAGAAAAATTAATCGCACTGCTCCAAAGAACTGGTGATGAGAGAATCGATTTTCTGACATTTCCGAGGTAATGGGCGAGTGATGGACTCGACCGTACTGATTATCAGCCGGAGGAAACTACTGGCATCTTATGAAAGACACAATATTCCAATTATTGAACAATTTTTAACAACCAAGTCTGGTGAATACATCAACGAAAAACTAAATGACCGACTACTGAATATTCTATCAACCAAGGAGAATATTAATTTAGTTACCCTTGGTTTTAGTGATGACATTACGGCACAAGGATATTTGGGGCTGGCACTCTGTGGATATTGCCGGAGAACGGCTCGGTACAATCTTTTTTATGCACCGTCTGCGGCAGAGATATATGATTGACGATTTGATTTTTGGCGGAATATTCGGCTACGGTAGTGGGATTGAGATTACTCGTTCCAGTTAACCAGGAAGAGTCCGAAGAAACTCATGCAAAGCAAAATCATGGTGCGGTCAGCAATTTCTACGCTGTCATTTTCTGAGCAGGAGGCGGTGCGTCATATTTTCCATGAATTAGAAGGTAACGAGGGCATTTTAGTGCGTCTAAGGTAGCGGATCGAGGCCGGGATTACTCGCTCGGTTATCGTTAACGGCTTGCGTAAATTAAGAATCTGCCGAGTAGTGAAACCCGATCGCTGGGCATGAAGGAACATTCATTAGCGTAGTGAATGATAATTTACTCAAAGAATTAGACAATTTAGAACAGGTATAAAGACCAAACACAGGGAAGTCCACTACGCTTTTCCTGTTGTGGGATTATCAGCGTGCTGAGAATCAAGAGAATAGTATTTAAAATATTATGAATATTGTTATAAAAGATTTTGCCGGGATTTGCCGACACTAAATTTATACTATGATTTTGAGACAGACGAGCCTATAGAAAACGAAAGCTCTTGGAAAGGGGAAACCATGACAAACGGATTGATTGCCGGTTCAGGTGGAAACTTTGTATCGCAAAGCAATCAACGCAACTTGGCAAAGAAATCAGGTGATTGCCCATATATGGCAAACAGTGATGTGGCGGTATAAAGCGCTTGGATGTTAAGTTCGAGGATCAACTGCGCCATGCGGTGGACAGTCGTCGCCGGATTGATATGGAAAGGTTAGAAAAGCGTTCGACCGGAGGTTTACACCGATAAAGCCAGCTTGAGCTATCGCCCGGACGGAAACAATGTGGATATGGATACCGAGTCAGCGGATTGGCGGAAAACACACAGCGTTATCAGGCGTTGATTGCGATGAATTGCAATTTTTCCAGATTGAAAATGGCAATGAATAAACAGCGGAGGAAGGAGAAAAGATGGCTTATTTTGATTCGATGAAAATCAGTGCATCCGGTATGACGGCGCAAAGAGTGCGGGCGGATATTATTGCTCAGAACTTAGCAAATGTCAAAACAACCAGAGCTGCTGATGGCAAGCCTTACCGGCGTCAGACGGTGCTCTTTTGAAACCCATGCACGGTAGCGTGAATTTAAAGATATTTTGACCAATTTTATGGGAAAACAGGCAAATGGCGGCGTGAAAGCGGCTCGCATTTGCAGGACCGTTCTCCGTTGACATCGGTTTATGGGCCGAATCATCCGGATGCCGATGAAAAATGGCTATGTTCGTTATCCGAAACGTCAATGTAGTTCAGGAAATGACGGATTGATTTCGGCACATCGACTCCTGAAAGGCAGAATGTGACCGCCTTTAATGCAACTCAAAGGCAATGATTAGTAAGGCGCTGGAGATTGGCAGAATAGGGATAGAAGATGATATATCGAGATTGGTCCGGCAGGCTTAGAAGCTAAGATGCTGGACACATTGAGGTAAGAAAAACTCGGTTCCGAGTCGTTCGGTGAAGTTTTTCAAAAAGCGGTCGCCAGATCAGTTGTCTACGACAAATGAATTGATTCGAGGAGCTGATCAAAAGGGCATCGACTTTGCACTGGGCAAGACGGACGATATCGCTGAGTGATGGCGGCTCAAGAAATCGCCAGTGCGTCGCTTCAATTTACGGTGCGCCTGCGCACTTCGTTTTCGAAGCGTATAATGAAATTATGCGTTTGCAGGTATAGAAAAGCTTTTTATTTTTAAGGTTACCGGCAACTATTGCTATGATTTTTGAGGTGTGAAAATGCCAGCTTTTTATAACCCGTATATCGGAACAAATAACAAAGACTTCGGGAATCAGTTTTGAGCGTAAGCAGAAGATACAGTTTATCGCAATTTTAGTGGTAGCGATAGTGGCGATTACGATTTTGGTGATTTATCTGAATCGACCGCAGCATGTTTTGTTTGAACGCAATATGGATCCGGCACGTGTAAACCTCGATGAAAAAGAAGTTTTCGATGCCGAGAAAAATTAAATATACAATCGAAAAACAATGCAACTGCTATTTACATTGAACGCAGACCAAAGGCAAAAACGCAACGTTAGCCTTGCGGCGGGCGGGAATCTCAACAGCAGACCAAATTGATTATGATAAGCTGTTTGAGAACGAAAGCTTGACCATGACGCAGAGAAGAAAACGCTTAGCAAAAAACTGTTTTGCAGAGTGAATTGGAAAAAGCATTGAGCTTTTTAGATGTGGTCGCTGATGCAGATGTGGCGATTGTTATGGCGGATCGAGGAGCGGACGGTCTTAGATGATCAGACGCCGGCATCGGCGCCATTACCCTGAAGTTAAAAGATGAAATTACCGAAAAGCAGGTGCTGGGTATTGTTTCTTTGCGTTTCTAAATATGCGAAAAATCTGGATAAGAACCATATTTCCATTTTAGATACCACCGGACGCCTTTATACGATGGCGATGCGGCAGGCAGTCTCAAACGGCGTTAACGGCAATTTGGACTACAAGGTACAGCAGGAGCTTTTAAAATTCAGCAAAGGTTCGTTCTGTTTTGCTCTCTCGGGGAGAATGTGATGACGCTTTAGCAACCGTGCTGATTTGAAGATTGATTTTAGTGAATCAACCGTTGTTTCGGAAAAATGCAGTCCGATGGGGAGGTGCGACCAAGGGCGTTACTTCTGAGGAAGAACGGCGATATTGAAAACCAGCAATACAGAAAAATGCCAATCCGGTAGGAACGGACGCCAATCAGGAAACGACGTCCCACTTATCTGACACCGGCAGGCAATTCCAACTCGACCACCGAGGAAAGCAAGACGGCATGCTAAGGGTTGATGCGGAGAAATCGACAACCTATCAGCCAAACGGCGCTATCTTATATCAGGAATCGAGTGTAGCGGTAGTTTTGAATAAGTTTAAGGTCTATGATCAGGCTTTGATGGAAGCCAGCCTTAGACGATTTGAGCTGGGAGGATTTTTAAGGAGCACGAATGTACGGCGCAAGTTAGAGGTTGATCCGGATATTATCACGCTGATTAGCGAGAGCAAACCAATAATATTCCTAACCCCGCCGTGCTGGCTTATGGAAGAATGCAAGTTCATTGATAAACCAAGTTCGAATAATGTAACTCAGGATTATACTTTTACTGCATTATCCTGTTAATGGTCATCTTACTGGCAATTGCAATCTTCCTCGGCACGGAAACCGGTTGAAGTGGTTAAGACGGAGCCGGAGCTTTCGGTGGAACAGCTTTTGACTCAGCACCAGAACGGAAGAACCAAAAGACCCCGATTACCGAGGTCAAGTCGGAAGTCCGATCCAGGTTGAAAAAGTTTGTGGATGAAAATCCGGAAGCGGCGGCGACCTTGCTGCGTAACTGGTTGAATGATCAATGCTGATAAAATGGAATCAAGAGGAATTCAAAAAGCTGCGACTTGTTGATTTCTTTGGGACCGAGCGTTCGTCGGAAATCTTTAAGTTTTTGAAAGAGGACGAGATTGAACAGCTGACCTTAGAGATTGCTAATACCAGATCAATCAGTGCCGATCAAAAGAAGCACTGCTCAATGAGTTTATGAGATTTGTGTCGCTCAGCAATATATTGCTGAAGGTGGTATCAGCTATGCCAGGATGTTTTGGAAAAAGCTTGGGTACGGATAAGGCGCTGGAAGTTATCGGCAGACTGACGTCTTCTTTGCAGGTCAGACCGTTTGAGTTTATTCGAAAGACGGAACCGGCACAGCTACTTAACTTTATTCAAGACGAGCATGAAATCCAGACAATCGCTTTGATTTTTATCGCATTTGAATGCCGGTCAGGCGTCCATGGTTTTGGCGGCACTGCCGCCGGAAAAAGCAAGCCGATGTTGCTCGCCGAATCGCTAAGATGGATAGAACGAGTCCGGATGTCATTAAGGACGTCGAAGAGATTTTTAGAAAGAAAGCTGTCGTCTTTGGTAACGCAAGACTTTACGATTGTCGGCGGTATCGAGGCGGTCGTCGATATCTTAAACTCCGCCGATCGGGCAACCGAGAAGCATATCATGAAACCTTGGAGCTCGAAGATGCGGAATTGGCAGAGAAATCCCACAAAGAAGATGTTTGTGTTCGAGACATTTTGACCTGGACGATCGGCTCAGTGCGACGATGTCTGCGTGAAGTGGATAACAATGTTTTGGCTGTTGCCCTTAAGGGACAAAAGCGAAGAAACCAGAGCCTGATCTTAAGAACCTCTCCAAACGTTTGGCGTCATGATTAAAGAAGAAATAGAATTTATGGGACCGGTTCGGCTTAAGGATACTCGAAGAAGCCCAGCAGACGATTGTTGGAGTAATTAGAAAGCTTGAAGACGCACAAGAGATCGTTATTTCCAGAGGCGGAGGTGACGCGGATCGTTGTCTCAAAATCATTAAACAAAATTACACACACTTTCTCCGGAGGTCATTCAAAGCATCGCAGAGGTGCGGCAAATCGTGCCGAAGCCTTTGCCGGAAGATAATGCGCTGATTCGGGCAGCCAGGATGCCGCCGAAACCATAAACAAAGAGGCGGAAGAGCGTACCACTCACTTAGAAGAAGAGTGGGCGGAGAAAGTAGAGGAAAGACAAGCAGAGGCAGATCAGATTTTAGAAGAAGCCAATGCGACAAAGGCAAAGATTTACGAAGAGGCGTATAATACCGGCATTGCAGAAGTCAAAGTGGAGCTGGAGCGATGGCGGGAGATTCTGGAGCAGGAATACGCTGAAAAAGAGAATATCGAAAAGAATTGCGCCAGCACTATCAGAGACGAGATACTGCGAGAGCTTCGCCAACTGGAAGGCAAGATGATTTTTGTGGCTAAAAAGGCATGCTGGAGAAATTAGTCGGCAAGGCGAGCCAAAACGAAGAAACGCTGATTCAGTTTTGATTCGAATGGGCTTGCAGGAATTTCACTGCAGAGATTTAATCATTCGGGTATCCGGTATGACTTGAATTATGTTTTGGAGCAAAGGCGGAGCTGACCGAAAGAATTAAAGCGAAAAAGCTGGTGATTGAGGTGCTAAAAGATAAGACTCTAAAGAAAAGATCAATGCATTATTGAAACCATTATGGGTAATATCGAATGTAGCTTTAGATGTTCAGCTAAAAGGAATTGCCGATGAACTTCGGCTCATCTACAGTATTATGAAGAAAAGAAAAATAATTAGTCACAGAGTCGCAAACCGGCATTTCCACAAAAGAACAAGCCAAAAACAAAGGCAACAAATCACAGTCAACAGCAGAGGCAGGGGCATGATTGAGTTTGAAAAATATGAAAAATGCTTCATAAAAAGCCATATTGAGCATTTTGGGACGAGTCAATAAAGTTATTGGCCTTACGATTGAGTCTTTGGGACCGAATGTCAATGTCGGCGATGCCTGCCTGATTACTTCGCTTAGGATTTAAGGCGGACGGTACTGGCGGAGGTTGTTGGCTTTCGGGAAAATAATGTTGCTGATGCCACTGGATGATATGGAAGAATTGGACCGGGGGTCACGTCAAAGTCGATTGGGCACGCCCCTACAGGTGTCGGTAACGGACGATCTCTTAGGGCGGGTGCTGGACGGACTGGGTAAACCGATTGATAACAAGGCATCTTTTATACGGAAGAGCTTTTATAATATTGAAATAATGCCGGATCCTGCAGCGAGCTCGAGATTGAGAACTATTTACCAATGGGAATTAAAGCGATAGACGGCTTTTAACCATTGGCAGGACAGTGGGTTGGGTATCTTTGCGGGCGGCTGGTGTGGGAAAAAGTACCTTGCTGGGCATGATTGCCGAAATGCTGGCAGACGTCAACGTGATTGCCTTGGATTAGCGAGCGGGGCAGAGAGGTCAGGGAGTTTGTAGAAAAGGATTTGGGTGAAGAGGGCTTAAAAAGAGCGTGGTTGTGTGTGCAACGTCCGACAGGGCAGCAATGGAGCGGCAAAAAGTCGCCAAAAGCAGCAACTGCCATTGCCGAATATTTTTCAGGATAAGGGCAAAACGTAATGCTGATGATGGATAGCTGACTCGGTTTTCGATGGCGCAGAGAGAAAATTGGACTGCAGCAATTGGAGAGCCGCCGGTAGCCGGGTTACACGCCGTCCGTTTTAGCGGCAATGCCGCTTCTTTAGAAACGAGCGGGAAACTCGGATAAAGGTTCGATTACAGCGCTTTATACGGTGCTGGTTGACGGTGATGATATGAACGAACCGATTACGGTGCAGCCTGAAGGTGTTTTGGACGGACATATTGTGCTGAACCGGAAAATTGCCAATAAAAATCATTATCCGGCAATTGACGTTTTGCAGTCCGTTCTCGTGTTATGTCAGAAGTGGCAGATACCGAGCACAAAAGACCCGGCGTCGGAGATGCGGGCGCTTATGGCGACTTATCAGGAGCACAGAGGACTTAATCAATATCGGAGCATATGTTGACGGCTCCAATGCGAAATTGATAAGGCGATTCGAAAGATTGACGCCATCAACCGGTGATTTCACAGCAGGAGGTTGGCGATTATTATTCCTTTGATGAGAGGATTCAGATGCTCAAGGACATTGTCAATAGCGATGACTAAAGACTCGAAACAGGTAGTTTTTCCGTTTCGGCTGGCGGAAGGAGTTTTATTTTGGCAAAGTTTCAATTTCGGCTGCAAAGCGTATTAAATATTAAAGAAAAGCTGGAGTCGCAATATCAAATGGAATACGGTCTGGCGGTGCGGCGGCGGGACTTTACAGCGGCGGGAGCTAAGCCGAGATCGGGGGCTTATTCAGGAAGAAAATCAAGTGTTTTGAAAAAGCAATCACGTCGGGTTCAGGATGGCGGCGGTGCAAAATAAAATTGCTTATTTGAAAGCAAAGAGAGAAAAGAAGCAATCGCTAAACTCTATGAATTAGAGGATCAGGTGGTACGCAAAGAGACCAATTATCGAAAAAGCGATGCAGGAGAGAGAAAACTATGAAATCCTGCAGGAAAAAGCACATGAAGCTTATTACGAGGAAGAAAAGCAGGAAGCGATTAAGTTGATAGATGAACAGGTAAGCTTTAAATATAGCAGGAATCAGAGGTCAAACCATGGCAAAAGAAAAGAAAAAGCAACGGATTTACAAATCGCAGACGATAAAAAGAGAAAAAGGGATCACGCTGACAGGTATTTTTAATTGTGATATTAACACTCCTGTTTTATTGCTGGTGTTTTCTGTCTGCGCGAATGAATGTATTGGGGCTCGGCACAACACTGGGACCGTCCATGAGAACTATGGCTGTTATCGTATGTTTATCTGCGCCGGAAGTGCTCGCAGTGAAATTGATCCGGAAACCGGTGAGCCGGTTGCGTGGAAACGGAAGAAACGCCGGAAGAACTAAAAAGAAATTATAAAATTAAATGAATCAGAACTGAAGAAAAAGACAGAAGAGGTCCGATATTTTATTGAAGCAGGTGCAAAAGCTTGAAAGCGGAAAATGAAAAGGCTGGCAGTTTTTGATCAGCTGGCGTATGAAAAGGACAAGCAGGAGTTGGATGAACTGATTGTTCGTTCCGGCGATCAGCGACGTTTGCCGACTGGTATCGAAAATGAATCCGGACAATGCCGCTCGGCTTTACCAGCAAACGATGATGGATCTGGCAGTCAAAGAAGAGCTGGATAAACTGACTAAGGTTTATGCGGAGATGAAGCCAAAGCCCGCAGCTAAGGTATTGGAGAGCATGGTACGACCAGGCTGGAAATGGTAGCAATGATTATACAAAACTTGGATACCGCTCAGGCAGGGAAAATTATGAATGAGCTTGAGCCAAAGGTAGCCGCCAGAATTACGGCGTATCTGTATCCGGAAAAAGCAGAAAGGAGGTAGCAATGGCAACACCGACAATTAATGCGGCACGCGTGACTCGGCTGACCGGCGGTTTATTGACGGCGACCTATTCGGCGAACAAAGTCTACCGCTTATGGAAGGACCAGTGCCTTTCAGGATTCTTGCAAAGTCAGCACAGGCAGAAAAGCCGGTAGCGGTCAAAGGTGGGAGAGCTCCCGCGACCGGAGACGCGACCCCTGTCAAAGAGAAATGTGCAGGCAAAGCCGGAAGGAAAGACCGAAGAGCAAAAGTCGAAGAAAAGCCAGCCTGGTAAGGGCGTAGCCAAAGAAGCAAAAGGCAACGACCGATAAGGCAGAAGGAGCCGTCCAAAAAGCTGAAAGCGTTTACCGAGGATGTGCAGGAAACGCAGAGCTTATCCGGGGAGGATATGAAGCGGTGGCTTAACACTCTGGGGTTAAGTGATGGATTTACTCAATCCCGCTGTTTTGCAGCTTTATATGAGGTTAGGGAATGGATGTCAGTCAGCTCCTAACAGAATCAGAGCGGCGGTTGGGCTGAAGGTTGCTTGCAAAAAGCAGGAGAGCCGCAACTGAAATGAAGACATTAACCGAAAGCGGAGCGACCAAAGAAGAGGTTTGCGAGCTTTTACGAGAGGCTTTTCCGGTGAAAGAAAACTGACCGGACAAACCGGTAGCGACAGTGATACCGGCAATCAGACGGCTTTACCGGAAGACACTACGCAATGAAAGGTAGTCGCCGGGCGCCGAAGCAAGAAGAAAAGCTCTTTGAAAGAAGAGGGCGGCGAAACAAAACAGGCATTACCGGAAGTATTTTGCAGGGTAGTAGTTACCGAAGAACGAATGATTGTGACGGCAGAGGGCTTAGAAAAAGTAACAACAACGGTTTCGGCAAACGGATATTTTCCAGCAGGTCGTAACGAAGTTTACGGCAGAGAACAGGCGATGCTTCGAAACTAACCGTTCAGTTAAACCCGAGCATTTGGAAGCTGGCATTTCAGGTTGTTAGCCGGCAGGGACAGGTAACCGGTCAGTTCGTGGCAGAGTCGAAGCGGTTAAGACAACTGGAAGCTGGGTTAGCCAATTAAAAGACGCATTTGGCAGAACAAGGCATTCGGGTAGCAGATGTTAAAGTAGTAGTTGGCGATACGGTGAATTATTTTTGCCGGAGATAAGCCGAAAAGAACAAAATCAAGAATCCATGAAGAAAGAAAACCAGAAGATTTTCGAAACGATTGCCCGCGACAGAAGTAGGGAAGAAGCGCCGGCAGGGAAGAGATTAATCTTGTGACCGGAACGGTTGATTTTTACGGCATAGGAGGAAAGTATGGCGAGAACGGTGTGATAGAAGCAACACAAAACGAAATCCTGAATAAGGTCGGGACAAACACATTTTCAAAAAGCGGACCAGCGGCATGATTTAAGCGAGGACGCATTCTTGCAGCTTTTTAACGACTGAGCTGCGTTATCAAAACCCGTTAGAACCGACGAATGACAAAGAGTTTTTGGCGCAAATGGCTCAGTTTACGGCGATGAGCAAATGAATAACTTGAACTCGGCATTTCAGCTGAATCAGGCAAGGTGCTCTCATCAACAAGAACGTAGAGGCGGCTGAAAAAGCGAGGATAGTGGAGAAATTACCAAGGTTGAGGGAAAAGTAATTGCCGTTAATGATGATGAAAACAAACCCTATTTGATTATTCAAGGCTTAGACGGTAACCAGAAAGAGTTGGAGCTTAGCACCGTTAAGACAATCAATGATGGTACGACCTTAGATGCAGAAGTCTTATCCAAGCAGTTAGAGATTGCAAGTGATGCAGACCAATTTGCTGTTAAATAAGCAGGTCATAGCGAAATTACCGAAACAAGCGGTCAGAAAACGATAACGATTGCCGGCAGGTGATTGGCATTTCCAATCTTGAACAGGGTGCCAAGCAAAAATGCCATTATCCGGACAAAGGACGGCAAGGAGAAGTCGAAGTCGCCAGAGTTAAGCTGGTAAATGAGGAAACGACCAAAAGACGCTGAGCTTTTTAGCGGAAAAATCGTAGAATTAACGAAAAGTAGCAGAGCTGGAACAAACGGTGCAAACGCTGCGAAGACCGTAAATCCCGACGGTGAAAGCATTTCGGCGTGGAGGGTATGATGAATATTAATCAATTTAAAAAGCATTACGCAGGTTCAAAAGCGAAGTTAGGCCGCAAGCACCTAAGGTCGACGGAAGGAAATAGCTTTTCACGCAGGCTTTACAAAATAAAGCTGTCTTCCCGAACTGACTTTTTCTAGCATGCATTGGAGCAGATTCAGCACCGGGACATTACAGCTCGATAAAGCCGGAATACTGGAACGAGGGCGTACATAATGCCCAGGCCAAAGAATTAGGGAATCGTTGATGCTTATGGATAATGCTGGCGTATGTGGTCAGTGTCAAAAATGCGACAGTAATCACCGCATTAGAAGCGGCGAGAAACAAAAATCATGTTTTGCACTAATATTGACGGGGCTGTGGTTTTTGTAGCGGACGCTGGTAAGGAGGCAAAACTTTTCGGACAGAGATGAAGAAAGTTCCACAGCAGAAATTAGGGAGGTTACGCATTATGATGCGTTCAATGTATTCCGTGTATCGGACTGAGAGTTCATCAAACAAAGATGGACGTTATCGCAACAATATTTCTTCGTAACGTAAATACGACCGGTTTTAAGGCTAGTCGGACGCTGTTCTGCCGAAGTATTCAGCCAGAACCTGCAGGAGCATCCGGCCCGACACCGAATCTGGGCGGTCGTAACCCGGCGATGCTGAATTGGTCTTGGTGCCAATGTCAATCGATTGACATCAATATGAACGAGGGTGCATCGCGTGACGGACGGATATTGTTACGGACTTAAAGATTGAAGGCAATGGCTATCGTTAGAAATGCAGAGGGTACCAAGTTTACGAGGCAGGTGCGTTTCGGGTAGATGTCGCCGTAATTTGGTTAATCCGGCAGGTATATGTTATGGGCTGGAAACCGGATCCGGATCGGCCGGAACAAATCAAAAGGCAAGTAACGCCGCTTAAGATTATGAGTGCTGAAAAATGTATAGTTCCCCTGAGCACGACCAAAGGCATGATTAGCGGTAACGCATCGAGCAAAAACGATTCACTGCGGGTGCAAAGTACGGCGTTGGTGCACCGATAACGATGAACTTTATGCATAGTCAGGTACATCCTTATACTGCCTCAGTTTCGGGTGAAGAAGGATCTGGCAATCCGGCATCTTATCAGTTGACACCGGAAAAGGTAAACTGATCAAAACGGTAAGCGATATTACGCCGACGACGAAACCCGAATATGGCAATTGATCCGAATCGCGGTAACGCTGACCTTCGATGCGCCGGTAACATCGCCAACCCGACTGCTTTGCGCGAAGTTTAAAGATTATGACGGCAGAAAGTGGATCTCAAATCTAGACTCGGATATTGAAATTGATTTTTCACGCAAATTGCGCAGTTCTCGGAAATACTGCGGTTGAAGGCGTGCGTGGTGATAAGGGATACAGGTCGGTACGCGGTAATGCGACCGGCAAGATGACCAGCTTATCTGATTGGTGGCGACGGACGGATTATGGCAAAAGTATTCCCAACGGGATTCGACTCTTACGGACAAATTGCTGCGGCGGATTTTTGACAACTGGCAGGCTTGCAGAAAGAGGGCGAGAAACCTATTTAGTGACGACAGTCGAACTCAGGGTGAGTTTAACGGTCTATCGGCAAAGACGATTTTACTGCTCTCGGCTCTAAAATTAATTCGCAGGTGTGCCAGAATGAGTAACGCGATCCTCCCTTGAGTTTACGGAAATGATTACAAACGCAAAGAGGCTTCTCAAGCTAATTCAAGAGTAATTACAACCTCAAGATGAAATCTTGCAGGAAATTAGTTAATCTAAAGAGATAACAGTTTATTGAAAAGGAAAGCCTGAAGAAGAATTGATTTCTTTTATCAAGCTTTCCTTTTGCTGAATAAATAACTTTATAAAGACTTTTACTTTTTGGTAGTAATATTGTTATAATAATTAGACGGTTTGTGTACTGGTGAAACAGTTACGGACAGTCGGAGAGAATGAAGAGCAGAAAGAGGAGACAGATGATATATGTTACCAAGCAACAATGTGGAGATTTTGCTCAACGAAGACTTGATTATGAAGTCGTCGAAGAAACGCCAGATACGATTATTACTCTGACGACCGGTAAGCTGATTGTCAGAAACAAAAGAGGAAACTGTATCGTGCTGGGTATACGACCATAAAAATGCAATTTATCATTAAATAGAGATTGGAATAGATGAGGTGGAATTGTGGATTTAGCATCAATTATTGTTGATATTAGGAATATTCTTTTTGTAGCTTCCATTATTTTTGAACGCCGGTATAGGCTCTTTGGCGAACCTCTGCTGATCCGGCGTCCGTTAGCGATCGTTGTTGGCGGGAACGTTAGCATCGGTGATGATTACGTTCCCGATGACGAAAGTTTATCAACGGCTTAAAGGGAGCGGGACTGGTGACTCAAAGATATCACGAATGAAGGGAAAGGCGATCCAAGACGTTATTCAGCTTTCCAATATTGCGGAAAGAGGGACTGTGTAGCCTTAGAAGAGGCGGCGAATCAAATGTCAACGACGCATTTTTAAAGAGAAAGGTATCTTATTAATCGTGGTATCGGTACAGCGGATCCGGAGCTGGTTCGGAATATTTTGAAACGGAGTATTTATATTGAAGAATTTCAGCATGGCTCTGCACAAGTCGTTCTGGGTAAAAGGTCGGCGACCTGGGCCCGGCAGTGAGGGTATGATTGGTACATTGATTGGTTTTGATTAACGTAATGTTAAAAGCGGTTAGGTGTGACTCTTCGGCAATCGGTCCTGCGATGGCGGCGTGGCGTTGATTACCACGTTATACGGTTCGCTGATGGCTAACTTTATTGCCATTCCTCTTCTAAGCTATGAAATTCGTCAACTGGAAAGAAAATGATGGTAAAGGAGAGTTATGGTGGAAGGATTGACCGCTTTCCATTCGAGCCGGGGAAAACCTGAGAGTGTGAAGAAAAGCTGACGTTCCTGCCGCCGAAGATGCAATCGGTGATGTCGGCGGAAACATGCGGAAGCAGGTGAGTAAATATGGCGAAAAGAAAAATCAGGCGGCGAGGGCGCGCGGAGCTCGGCGTGAGATGAACTCTACCGGCGACACGGTAACCTTTGCTGTTATGTTTCTTTTGTATTGCTGTTTTCTATGTCAACAATTAATCAAGATGGACAAGTTCCAGAAGGTCATGGAATATTTTACCCATACCCGGGGAATATATGGCTGACTTTATGCCGAGCCGGCAAGCGTTGGTTGGCGGAGAGTTGTTGATGTAAATTCTGCACTGTCCAGCTGGAAAAATATTGCTGTGGTCGCTAGCGGCGGTGTTAGTGGATTATTTCCGAACTCAGGGGACGGGGCTGAGGAGGAAAACAGAACAAAATCAAGAAAGAAATGAACGAGCAGGAGAAAGAGGAAAGACAAAGGCGAAACAGCCAAGAAAAATCGCCACTCGAATTCAAAATGAGGTAAAGAAAGATGATTCTAAAACTCTGAGTGGAGGTTTCTTATACCCGAATTATGTGAGATGTGCTCGCAGTGGAGAGTATTTGTTTTGATAGCGGTCGTGCAGAGCTAGCCCGATGCGATTGGAGGCGATTAAGACGTGGGCTCAGGTGCTCAAAGAAGCGAAAGATACAATAATTACGATATTCAGGTAGAAGGTCACACGGACAATCGTCCGATTAACACGAGGCTTTTTACCAAAAAGCAATCGCTACCTGTCGGCGCCCAGAGCAATTGCCGTAGAGGAAGATTGGTCAATATCTGCATGGCTTTGACCCGCAAAAGGTATCCAGTACCGGTTATGGCGAGTTTCACCCGATTGATACCCGTCGTTCACAACGCCGGAGGACGGGCGCACAAACTGTCGGCAGAGATTAAAATTGCTGTTAAAGACCGAAGAGAAAAATGGTCGAAGAAAAAGATTTGACATCAAAACCGGAAGTGCAGGCACAGCAGTGAGAGTACACCAAAGGAATAAGGATGTCGAAAGACATTAGCAAAAACAATGAAGGATCAAGGGAGGATTTACTTGTGGAAAAATTATTACCTATTATCAATCTGGCTTTTGACAGTGGTGGCAATCGTGGTGTGTGAGTAACCTTAGCGTCAGTCAATGGTATTTAAAAAGTGAACTGGCTACTGTGGCGGCAGTGTCGCAGAGCGATTTACCGATATCAACCAATATTCCTTTGGCTGCAGCAAACCTTATATAGCATGGAAAAACAACTCATTTTTACCTATCCTCCGAAGGAAGGGGAAAAGAAGTCGACCAGCGTTGTTGTCAATATCGGCTTTTATCCTAAACAACGAAGAAAAAGATACGGAAGATGTGTTGGCACAATTTGCCGCCAAGCAAGGGCTGGTTCGGGACCGAATCCAAACAATGATAAAAGAAAGAACGGACAATCCGTTTGCCAGTGTAGAGCTGCAGCTGGGAATTAAAGACGGAGCTGCTTGACGATGGTTCGGAAATTGTTTGAAACCAATTTATTATTGATGTGGTATTTTCTGATGTTTTATCAAGCCAAAAATAGAGATGAAACATACATACTGTGCTGTAAGGAGGTGAGGTCGAGCGATATTCTAAGCCAAAGCGAGATAGACCAGTCTGCTAAATGCGTTAAACGCCGGAGAACTGGATGTAGACGAACATCAGGCGGATAAAAATGAAAAACAGGTTAAGGAATATGATTTTGCCAGACCTGCTAAGTTCGCTATGACCATTTGAGAACATTAGAGATTATTCATGAGCATTATGCCAGACTACTCTGCAACATTACCTCAGGAAGAATGAGAACGCCCTGTCAATTAGAGGTTATCAGCTCAGAGGCACTCACTCCGAGTTTGCCAACTCTTTATCAAACCCCGTTTTGCTGGGGATTTTAGAGGTGCGACCGCTAAAGGAAACTTTGTCATTGAAATGTCTTCGAATATCGGCTTTGCGATTGTTGACCGACTATTAGGAGGAGCGGCGCAGGGTTGTATCAGGGAGAGATTTTACCGAGATTGAACAGACGGTGATTCAAAGGGTAATGTCGATTATGATTGATGAGATGGTTGAGGTTTGGAAAAAGTGGTAAATATCACCCAAGACTAACGCGAATCGAAACCAACCCTCAATTTGCACAGTTTATTTCGCTCTACGGAAATTGTAGCGTTGATTACATTGAATCTGAAAATTGGCGGCGTAGAGGACTGATGAATATTTGTGTACCCTACATTACGATTGAGCCGATTATTGATAAATTGAATACAAGATACTGGTTTAGCACCGCGAAAGAAACGAATGTGGAGCTTTATGGACAGTATATTGAAAAGCAGATTGAATTCGTCAGAAACCCGGTTAAGGTTATTCTGGGTAAGACAAATATTTTGATTGACGACTTTATTCATCTGCAGCCCGGCGATATTATTCGTCTGGATCGCAAGATTACGGAAGAAGTGGACGTATTGGTTGGAAACTTGCCGAAGTTCTACGCAAAAGGCCGGACTCTCGTCCGGGGAAAAATGCAGTTATGATTACCGGTGCTCATGAATAGGGAGGATGAATAATGAGCGATTTATTGTCACAAGAAGAAATCAATGCTTTGCTTCAAGGCAAAGAAGAGAGGAAGCGGATTTCGGTGCAGCTGGCAGGACGGAAACGGCAGGAACAGAAATGGAGCTTGGCTCTGAGGAAAAGGATGCCATTGGTGAGATCTCCAATATCAGCATGGGTGTGGTCTGCTACTTCCCTGTCAACTTTAGTAAATCAAAAGGTGACTATTACCACACCGGAAGTAATGGTTGTTGACTGGGACACTTTTCGTAAAAAGCATACTGCTCCCTATGTTACAGTGCAGCTCAAATACAAAGAAGGATTAGAGGGCAACAATATTTTAGTTCTTTTTAGAAGAAGATGCCAAGGTGATTACCGACTTAATGATGGGGGCGACGGCACCAATTTATCAGAGGAGCTCTCAGAACTGCATTTAAGTGCAATCAGTGAGGCAATGAACCAAATGATTGGCGGTTCGGCGACGGCGCTGTCGTCATGCTCAAGCGTAAGGTCGATATCTTGCCGCCAGTTGCCTCGAAAATTGATTTACAAGATGCCAGGTTTGGAAAACGCCGGTGGAGAGGATCGCTATATTGAAGTGGATTTTCGAATTAAGATGTGAGTTGGTTGACAATACCTTATCCCAAATCTATCCGGTCGATTTGCCAACGAAGTAAATTGGTATCTTTAAGGAAACGAAAAAGCAGGCAGAGACCAAACTGTCAAACCTGGCCCGGCGGCACCTGCACCGGCGCCGACTCCGGCGGCGACCAGCCGGCACCGGCACCGACCCTGCACCGACGCAGATGAATTATACTGCACCGGCGGCACATCAGCCGTCAGCAGCCGTTGTCCAATCCGGTCGAAGACAGCCGGCACAGTTCCAGCAAACTTTGAGATGGCATCTTTATTCAGCAGAAAGAAAATATTGAGCTGATTATGGACGTTCAACTGGAAGTAACGGTGGAACTGGGCAGAACCAAGAGAAGCATTAAGGATATTTTTGGAGCTGGCTCGGGCAGCATTATTGAATTAAATAAGCTGTCGGGCGAACCGACTGATATTTTGGTCAACGGCAAAAGTCGTAGCCAAGGGCGAGGTCGTTGTAATTGAAGAAAACTTCAGTATCAGAGTAACCGAGATTTTGAAATGAGTGCCGCCGGTAGTCGAAAAACGGTCGCTGCATGCGAAAGCACCCTTGCCAGCAAGGAAGCGGTGTGGAAATAGAAGGATTTAACAAGAGATATAAAAGGAGACGAAATGCAGATAAAAAGAATTTTAATTGTAGATGATGCCGCATTTATGAGGATGATGATTAAAGATATCCTGACCAAAACGGCTATGAAGTGGTCGGAGAGGCGGAAAAACGGCGCAAAAGCAGTTGAAAAGTACAATGAATTAAAGCCCCGTTAGGTTGTGGATATTACTATGCCGGAAATGGACGGAATTAGCGGTTAAGGTACCAAAGCCCTCGATCCGAAAGCGAATATTATTATGTGCTCTGCGATGGGACAACAGGCAATGGTTATTGAGTCCATTCAGGCAGGACAGGATTTTATTGTTAAGCCGTTTGACCGATCGGGTTATTGAAGCAGTCGCAAAGGCAATAGGATGTGCCGCCATGCCCAGACAAGTTTTGGAAATCGGTTATTATTAGCGGTATTCATTGCGATTATTTGGGCGGCGCAGTTTGCCAGCATAGATTGCCGGAATTCAATTAGGCAAACAAAAGGGAAAATCCATGCGGCTCATCGAAGCAATGTATGTTTCGCCCGGAAAAATGCTGCAAATCATTCAAGTGGGGGAGATAATGATTGCGGTGTGTATAAGGAGGGCATCACTTTCCTGACAGAATTAAACTGGGAAGATGTCGCCCCAAAAGAGGAAATACCTTTACCTGCCGGAAAAGCCCTTTTGCGGATTATTTTAACGAAATTAAAAGAAAAGGCAGGCCACAAGGATGAGGAATAAAAATCCAAACACAGGACGCACAATTTTCACAAGCGCAAAATCTTGAGCTTTTTAGAGTATTTAGTGCTATTTTTAGTTTAGGGTGATCGCAAAATCATATGGGCAGCCGGTGATACTAGTTCCAATTCCGTTTTCCTTTGACTTTGTATAAAAGCAGCTGGAAAACGGGGCCGATGTCGTAAATAGCCTCGTGATACTTTTTATTTTAACCTTAATTGCGATGGCGCTGTCGCTCTTTTTGATGGTGACTTCTCACCAGAGTATTGGTGGTTCTGCATTTTTACAAGAACGGCACTTGGTACGTGTAAAGCTCCGCCCAATCAGGTTTTTGATTGACTGGTATTATTTATTACCTGTTTATTATGGCACCGGTTGGTGCCAAAATCAACGAACAGGCACCGCAGCCTTACGCCAAAGGGGAAATTACCCAGCAGGTAGCGATTGAAAAAGGGCTGTCTCTCGGGAGTTTATGCTCACAGACCAATGATAAAGACTTAAAGCTCTTTATGAAATTGCGAGGTCGGTACGAGTGTCCGTTGACGAGATCCCCATTACGGCGATTGTTCCGGCATTTATTATTTTCGGTGTGGGCAGCCTTTTATTATGGGATTTTTGATTTATATTCCTTTTTATTGTCATTGATATGGTGGTGTCCAGTACCCTTGATGTCCATGGAAACGATGATGCTCGCCGGTGATGATTTGATGCCGTTTAAGCTACCGCTGTTTATCGTGGCAGACGCTGGAACTTAATTATTGGACAATTAGTGCAGACCTTTATCGCTGATAAGGAGTGGGTGGATGAATACGGATTTGGTTTTGATTTTGCCAGAGAAGCCATTTATACGGTCATATGGCATCCGCCCGGCTGCTTTTGGTGGCACTGGTGGTGGGGCTGGTGGTTAGTGTTTTTCAAACGATTACCGTGATTCAGGAACAGACGCTGGCGTTTGTGCCGAAGATTTTGCGCGATTTTTGTCGGTGTTCTGATTTTTGGACCGTTTATTGGTACCTACTTACTCACCTTTTTCACAAACGGTGAGTCAGTGTAATAATTTATTAGAAATAAACAGCAAGCTCAGAAAGTAAGCTATTTTGATAAGCGGCGTCGGCAAAGGGGAAAACAGAAAGGGCAAGCGGCACAGAGTGAAAAGGAAATGACGTCATTATTGGCGCAAGGTTAGTATTGAAACCTTTCTGCTTATTTTTACCAGAATTGTGAGTATGTTTATCAGTGGTTCCTCGGCAGTCAAAAATACTCCCAGACGACTCAAAAGCTTTGCTGGCGTTTGCGTTGACGGTGATTATGATTCAGATTATGCCGCTCCATAGTCCGGTAAGTGCAGATGCCGATTGCTTGCGGTGCTGGCGGCGGCGAGAGAGTTTTTACCGGCTGGATGCTTGGATTTGCCGTTTATTTGCGTATTCTACGCTTTCGATGGCGGGGCAGTTCATTGACGCTCAAATCGGATTATCCATGGTCAGTAAGGATTGATCCGTCCAGTCAGATGCAGTTTACGGTAACGGGAAACTTTATTACTTTATTATGATTTTCTTATCATTTTAATGACAAGAACCTATTATTATTTTTAGAAGGACTGAAACAGCTTTTCGCCTGATTCCTTTAGGTGGGGGCAAACCTGAGCTATGATTTGTATGACTCGATGCTTTTATTTTCTTAGGGATTATTTTCGATTGCCTTGACAGATTGCACCCGCTGGTATGTAATGATGATTAGCAATGCCGTTTTGGGGATTTTGCCCGGATACAGCGCCGCAGCTGACATGTTTGCCGGGCCTGATTGCTGCCATTAGGACTGATGACGCTTTACCTCACATTCTTGTATTTGAAGGTTTAAGCGCCATGGTCACTGACCGAGGCACCGAAACCATGTATGACTTTATTAGGGGGATGAGTGGAGGTGAAACCGGAAGCGGAAATAAAATATGCGGCTGGATTTGCAGCTCTTGCCCGGAAGAAGAAAAACGGAGCAGCCTACTTCGAGGGAGTCCGGTAGGACGGCAGGTTGCCAGAAGTAAATGAAGTTACCACCGCCTTTTCTCCTGATTCTAATGTTTTGATGATTCAAGGTTGTCGCACCGGAGGTTAAGGCAAAGGTGTTTTAGAAGTGTTTGTCAAAGCGTGCGCCTGTTTTATTTGGAGGATATCAGCGGGCAGGTAGCAAATACATTGGGAAATTGCCATGATATGTCTGCTGATGAGCTGGCCGTTTTTATTGACGGCGTTGGGAGTCGGACCATCTACAATATTGTTCAGGTGGGGCTGGTGGTCAGCGCCGCCGTTACAGCCAAAGCTCAGTAACATCGATCCGCTCAAAGGAATGAAACGTATCTTTTCGATGCTGGACGGTG
>BNJS01003599.1_pt1 | contig 86866 bp, 109 predicted proteins | sample 8540461 | NCBI WGS metagenome assembly BNJS01 (sample SAMD00202454, study PRJDB9452) | human saliva metagenome | isolation source: human saliva | place: Japan
AAAACCAGTGCGTCGTTGTTTTTTTGCTCTTTAACAATGTATCAGACAATCTGTGTGGGCACTTGTTGATTGACTTGTTTTAAAAAAATATTTTTTTAATTTTTGAAGTCTTAATAGGTGCTAACTAGAAATTCATAATACTTTTTTAAGTAGTGACATTTTATGTCAGCAGTATTGAGCGATTGAACTTGAATTGAAGAGTTTGATCATGGCTCAGATTGAACGCTGGCGGCAGGCTTAACACATGCAAGTCGAACGGTAACATAAAGAAGCTTGCTTCTTTGATGACGAGTGGCGGACGGGTGAGTAATGCTTGGGAATCTAGCTTATGGAGGGGATAACTACGGGAAACTGTAGCTAATACCGCGTAATATCGAGAGATTAAAGTGTGGGACCTTCGGGCCACATGCCATAGGATGAGCCCAAGTGGGATTAGGTAGTTGGTGAGGTAAAGGCTCACCAAGCCGACGATCTCTAGCTGGTCTGAGAGGATGACCAGCCACACTGGGACTGAGACACGGCCCAGACTCCTACAGGGAGGCAGCAGTGGGGAATATTGCGCAATGGGGGCAACCCTGACGCAGCCATGCCGCGTGAATGAAGAAGGCCTTCGGGTTGTAAAGTTCTTTCGGTAGCGAGGAAGGCATTTAGTTTAATAGGCTAGGTGATTGACGTTAACTACAGAAGAAGCACCGGCTAACTCCGTGCCAGCAGCCGCGGTAATACGGAGGGTGCGAGCGTTAATCGGAATAACTGGGCGTAAAGGGCACGCAGGCGGTGACTTAAGTGAGGTGTGAAAGCCCCGGGCTTAACCTGGGAATTGCATTTCATACTGGGTCGCTAGAGTACTTTAGGGAGGGTAGAATTCCACGTGTAGCGGTGAAATGCGTAGAGATGTGGAGGAATACCGAAGGCGAAGGCAGCCCCTTGGGAATGTACTGACGCTCATGTGCGAAAGCGTGGGGAGCAAACAGGATTAGATACCCTGGTAGTCCACGCTGTAAACGATGTCGATTTGGGGGTTGAACTTTAGGGTTTGGCGCCCGTAGCTAACGTGATAAATCGACCGCCTGGGAGTACGGCCGCAAGGTTAAAACTCAAATGAATTGACGGGGGCCCGCACAAGCGGTGGAGCATGTGGTTTAATTCGATGCAACGCGAAGAACCTTACCTACTCTTGACATCCAGAGAACATTCCAGAGATGGATTGGTGCCTTCGGGAACTCTGAGACAGGTGCTGCATGGCTGTCGTCAGCTCGTGTTGTGAAATGTTGGGTTAAGTCCCGCAACGAGCGCAACCCTTATCCTTTGTTGCCAGCGATTCGGTCGGGAACTCAAAGGAGACTGCCGGTGATAAACCGGAGGAAGGTGGGGATGACGTCAAGTCATCATGGCCCTTACAGTAGGGCTACACACGTGCTACAATGGCGTATACAGAGGGAAGCGAGAGTGCGAGCTGGAGCGAATCTCACAAAAGTACGTCTAAGTCCGGATTGGAGTCTGCAACTCGACTCCATGAAGTCGGAATCGCTAGTAATCGCAAATCAGAATGTTGCGGTGAATACGTTCCCGGGCCTTGTACACACCGCCCGTCACACCATGGGAGTGGGTTGTACCAGAAGTAGATAGCTTAACCTTCGGGAGGGCGTTTACCACGGTATGATTCATGACTGGGGTGAAGTCGTAACAAGGTAACCGTAGGGGAACCTGCGGTTGGATCACCTCCTTACCAAAAACGAGAGACAATAAGTGTCCACACAGATTGATTGATATATTGTAGACAATATCGAGCAGAAAGCCGTTATTCCCTTGGGTCTGTAGCTCAGGTGGTTAGAGCGCACCCCTGATAAGGGTGAGGTCGGTGGTTCAAGTCCACTCAGACCCACCACTCAAACTGAGTGAGTGATTAAGGTGAATAAGGTAATAAATAAACGATGACATGGGGATATAGCTCAGCTGGGAGAGCGCCTGCCTTGCACGCAGGAGGTCAGCGGTTCGATCCCGCTTATCTCCACCACTTATCATCGTTAAGTAAATTGACTGATTTAATGCTTAAAATGCTTTAATGAGTTTATTTAACGATGATAACTGAAAATGTTATTTCTGTTCTTTAACAACCAGGAAACAAGCTGAAAAACTGAAGAGACTTTCAAGTCCTTTAAAGGATAAGAAAAAGTCTGAGTAAGAATAAAATCTTGATTGAACAAAAGCAATCAAGTGTTTAGTTGAAAACACAACATCAAGAATTTTTGAGGTTGTATAGTTAAGTGACTAAGCGTACAAGGTGGATGCCTTGGCAATCAGAGGCGATGAAGGACGTGCTAATCTGCGAAAAGCTTGGATGAGTCGATAAGAGGCGTTTAATCCAAGATATCCGAATGGGGAAACCCAGTAGATGAAGAATCTACTATCACTTACTGAATACATAGGTAAGTGAGGCAAACCGGGAGAACTGAAACATCTAAGTACCCCGAGGAAAAGAAATCAACCGAGATTTCGTTAGTAGCGGCGAGCGAACGCGAAGGAGCCTGTTAGTGATAATGACAGAGACAGAGGAACAAGCTGGGAAGCTTGGCGATACAGGGTGATAGCCCCGTACTCGAAGTCCAGGTCATGGTACTAAGCTAACGACAAGTAGGGCGGGACACGTGATATCCTGTTTGAAGATGGGGGGACCATCCTCCAAGGCTAAATACTCCTGATTGACCGATAGTGAACCAGTACTGTGAAGGAAAGGCGAAAAGAACCCCGGTGAGGGGAGTGAAATAGAACCTGAAACCTTGTACGTACAAGCAGTGGGAGCCCTTTTAAGGGTGACTGCGTACCTTTTGTATAATGGGTCAGCGACTTATATTTTGTAGCGAGGTTAACCGAATAGGGGAGCCGAAGGAAACCGAGTCTTAACTGGGCGAATAGTTGCAAGGTATAGACCCGAAACCCGTGATCTAGCCATGGGCAGGTTGAAGGTTGGGTAACACTAACTGGAGGACCGAACCGACTAATGTTGAAAAATTAGCGGATGACTTGTGGCTGGGGGTGAAAGGCCAATCAAACCGGGAGATAGCTGGTTCTCCCCGAAATCTATTTAGGTAGAGCCTTGAGCGGACACCTTCGGGGGTAGAGCACTGTTTCGGCTAGGGGTCCATCCCGGATTACCAACCCGATGCAAACTACGAATACCGAAGAGTGATACTCAGGAGACACACGGCGGGTGCTAACGTCCGTCGTGGAGGGAAACAACCCAGACCGCCAGCTAAGGTCCCAAAGTCTATATTAAGTGGGAAACGAAGTGGGAAGGCTTAGACAGCTAGGATGTTGGCTTAGAAGCAGCCATCATTTAAAAGAAAGCGTAATAGCTCACTAGTCGAGTCGGCCTGCGCGGAAGATGTAACGGGGCTCAAATATAGCACCGAAGCTGCGGCATCAGACGAAAGTCTGTTGGGTAGGGGAGCGTTCTGTAAGCGGATGAAGGTGAATCGAGAGGTTTGCTGGACGTATCAGAAGTGCGAATGCTGACATAAGTAACGATAAAACGGGTGAAAAAAACCCGTTCGCCGGAAGACCAAGGGTTCCTGTCCAACGTTAATCGGGGCAGGGTGAGTCGGCCCCTAAGGCGAGGCTGAAAAGCGTAGTCGATGGGAAACGGGTTAATATTCCCGTACTTGGATAAACTGCGATGTGGGGACGGAGCAGGTTAGGGTTATCGCACTGTTGGATATGTGCGTTTAAGTTTGTAGGGTGGGAAGTTTAGGCAAATCCGGACTTCTATTAAACACTGAGAGATGATGACGAGGCTCTACGGAGCTGAAGTAACCGATACCACACTTCCAGGAAAAGCCACTAAGCTTCAGGTTTATCTAAACCGTACTGAAAACCGACACAGGTGGTCAGGTAGAGAATACTCAGGCGCTTGAGAGAACTCGGGTGAAGGAACTAGGCAAAATAGCACCGTAACTTCGGGAGAAGGTGCGCCGGCGTAGATTGTAGTCCCTTGCGGGCGAAGGTTGAACCGGTCGAAGATACCAGCTGGCTGCAACTGTTTATTAAAAACACAGCACTCTGCAAACACGAAAGTGGACGTATAGGGTGTGATGCCCTGCCCGGTGCTGGAAGGTTAATTGATGGTGTAATCGAAAGAGAAGCTCCTGATCGAAGCCCCAGTAAACGGCGGCCGTAACTATAACGGTCCTAAGGTAGCGAAATTCCTTGTCGGGTAAGTTCCGACCTGCACGAATGGCATAATGATGGCCAGGCTGTCTCCACCCGAGACTCAGTGAAATTGAAATCGCCGTGAAGATGCGGTGTACCCGCGGCTAGACGGAAAGACCCCGTGAACCTTTACTATAGCTTGACACTGAACATTGAATTTTTGATGTGTAGGATAGGGTGGGAGCCTTTTGAAGCAGTCACGCCAGTGATTGTGGAGCGTCCTTGAAATACCACCCTTTAACGTTTGATGTTCTAACGAAGATTACGAAACGTGGTCTCGGACAGTGTCTGGTGGGTAGTTTGACTGGGGCGGTCTCCTCCCAAAGAGTAACGGAGGAGCACGAAGGTTTGCTAATGACGGTCGGACATCGTCAGGTTAGTGCAATGGTATAAGCAAGCTTAACTGCGAGACAGACAAGTCGAGCAGGTACGAAAAAGTAGGTCATAGTGATCCGGTGGTTCTGAATGGAAGGGCCATCGCTCAACGGATAAAAAGGTACTCCGGGGATAACAGGCTGATACCGCCCAAGAGTTCATATCGACGGCGGTGTTTGGCACCCTCGATGTCGGCTCATCACATCCTCGGGGCTGAAGTAGGTCCCAAGGGTATGGCTGTTCGCCATTTAAAGTGGTACGCGAGCTGGGTTTAGAACGTCGTGAGACAGTTCGGTCCCTATCTGCCGTGGGCGTTGGAGAATTGGTTGGGGCTGCTCCTAGTACGAGAGGACCGGAGTGGACGCACCACTGGTGTTCCGGTTGTGTCGCCAGACGCATTGCCGGGTAGCTAAGTGCGGAAGAGATAAGTGCTGAAAGCATCTAAGCACGAAACTTGCCAAGAGATGAGTTCTCCCAGATTTAAAATCTGTAAGGGTTGTTTAAGACTAAGACGTAGATAGGCATGGTGTGTAAGCGGTGCGAGCCGTTGAGCTAACATGTACTAATTGCCCGAGAGGCTTAACTATACAACGCTCAAGGGTTTTGGGTGTTGGGTAAGACGAAACTCAGAGACGAAAGAGAAGAAGAAAGTTTTGAAGGTTATCAGCTTGTTTGGTTGTGAGCGCTAGAGATAGCGGAGCAGAAAGAGATAGAAAAGTTATTAAAGGAATAATCCTGGCGGCGATAGAGCGGTGGTCCCACCTGACCCCATACCGAACTCAGAAGTGAAACGCCGATGCGCCGATGGTAGTGTGGGGCTTCCCCATGTGAGAGTAGGACACCGCCAGGTACTTTTTATTTTGTTAGTTTATTTTTAGAGTAAATTAACAAAATAAAAATTTTGGCAGCAACAGTGCAATGGTCCCACCTGAATCCATATCGAACTCAGAAGTGAAACATTGTTACGCCGATGGTAGTGTGGGGCTTCCCCATGTGAGAGTAGGTCACTGCCAATTATACCTCATTTAGCGGAGTGGTAGTTCAGCTGGTTAGAATACCTGCCTGTCACGCAGGGGGTCGCGGGTTCGAGTCCCGTCCATTCCGCCAATTCTTAATACCAATAGGGGCGTAGTTCAATTGGTAGAGCACCGGTCTCCAAAACCGGGTGTTGGGAGTTCGAGCCTCTCCGCCCCTGCCATCATTTCATATAAAATTATCTTTAATTTTTTTAAGAATATTGCCTATTTTGCTATTCGTTTTATACTAATCGCATTTTTAGTATTTCAGAGATATTCTTATGCATTATTCCATTCAAGATTTTTATCCAATTAATTGCGCAATTACGTAATCCTAATGGCGGTTGTCCTTGGGATCTTAAACAAAAATTATGAATCAATGATTCCTTGTTTAACCGAAGAAACTTATGAAGTCATTGATGCCATCCAAAAGAAAGACATTGCTAATTTAAGGGAAGAGCTTGGCGATCTTTTATTACAGGTTGTATTTTTTAGTCAGCTTGCTTCTGAAGATGGTTATTTCACATTTGATGATGTTCTTAATGATATTTCTAAAAAGATTGTGCGTCGTCATCCTCATGTGTTTGGTGATGCAACAGCTGGAAATGAAGAAGAAGCGTTAGCTCGTTGGAATAGTATCAAAGCACAAGAGAAATCAGTTCAAGAAAAATACTCTATTCTAGATGATATTCCGAACGCCTTTCCTGCATTGTTAAGAGCACAAAAAATGCAAAAACAATGTTCAAAGATAGGATTTGATTGGGATGATGTTGAACCTGTATTAGCAAAAGTTGAAGAAGAATTGCAAGAAGTTAGGGATGAAATCAATCAAACTCCTCGTAATCAGGAAAAAATAGAAGAGGAAATCGGGGATTTATTTTTTGCAACGGTTAATTTATCTCGACATCTCAAATGTAATGCAGAAGAGGCTTTGCGTAAGGCGAATAATAAATTTGAACAACGTTTTCGTAAAGTAGAAGAAAAAGCATTGGAACGAGATTCATCAGTTAACGATCTTTCTTTAATTGAAATGGATATCCTATGGGATGAAGTGAAAAGAGAAGAAAAATAATTAAAATGGCAGAGGACATTCTCCTCTGCCATTTTTTTATTTTATAGCATGGATAAGTAACATATAGGCACTTATCACCAATAAAATAATGCCTAATAGTTTTTTGACTAAGTGCGGTGATAATTTGCCTCGAATTTTCATCGAGAAAAATCCGGTCACAAAAGCGCTGAGTACGACAATAATCATGATCGAAAAATTAACGTAACCGATTTGCCAACCAAAGTGATGCGGTGAGCTTTTTGAAAGATAGCCATAAAGACTGCCTAACCCACCAATAAACATCATTGCATTGGTATAAGGGGCAATTTGATGGGCTTTAACGGATTTTAGCTGACCAATTAAAGGTGCCATGATTGATCCTCCTCCAATACCCGTCATACCGGCAATAAATCCCCCAAAAGTCGAAAGGCCCATTCCTTTTATGGTTTCATCAGCTGTTGTTTGCTGATTCATTGCATTTTCTTTACTAAAAATAGTACGAATCGCTAATAGCGAAAGGGTGATAACAAATACACTGATGATGGCAATATCAGGCACGTAAAAACTTAATTCGAATCCTAGCTGCACACCAATAATCATGCCAACAGACCAAATGAGCATCGCTTTGTAATTAATTGATACTTTTTGTTTATAGAAATAAATCAAGTTGATAAAGGATGATCCCATTACAATCGTCAACGATGTTGCAGCAATCATTTGCAAAGGAAATTGTGGGAATAATGTATAGAGAATAGGTACCATCAATACACCGCCACCAATACCAAAAATGGCCGACATGATATTCGTCATGACACCACATAAAATCAAAATAAGAATTAACTGTAAGCTCATTTCAAACTCCTTTTGTGTGGGAGTACGGCGTTATTATTCTTATAGAGCGATAAATAATTTATGATCTTGCTCATAATTGTCGATAAAAACAGACTTTATTTCGATTTTGTGATCCCTCTCACACAATCACTATGACAATTATCATATGCTCTTTACAAACTAAGCAGTAGTCTATAAATGGAATTTAATAATGGCTTCTACAAGGAGGAGCGTATGCTATTAACGGTTTCGAGTTTCCTCATCGTAACGGCTTTAGTGGCCTATGTTTCATGGCTACGTACTAAAAACGATGATTTAACCACCTCGAAAGGTTATTTCTTAGCAGGACGAGGATTAAGCGGTATTGTGATTGGTTGCTCAATGGTGTTGACCTCTCTTTCAACAGAGCAATTGATTGGCGTGAATGCTAATTCTTATCAAAACAACTTTTCTATTATTGCGTGGACAGTGCCAACTGTGATTCCGCTTTGTTTCTTGGCAATTTATATGTTGCCGAAATATTTGCGTAACGGTTATACCACCATTCCTGAGTTCTTTGAGAATCGCTTTGACCGTCAAACACGTTTGATTATGTCTGGATTATTCTTAGTCTTCTATCTTTTAATCGTTATTCCGACCGCACTTTATACTGGGGCAATTGCCTTTAACAAAATCTTCAATCTAGAAACGATCTTTGGATTAAGCTACGCTCAAGCAATTGTTTATACCGTGATTGCTATCGGTGTAGTCGGTGCGATTTATGCGATTTTTGGCGGGTTAAAAGCGGTAGCGGTTTCTGATACCATCAATGCCGTGATCTTAGTGATTGGTGCTTTGCTTGTACCTGTATTTGCGTTACTTTATTTAGGTAATGGCAGTATTTCAGAAGGGTTGAATATCATCACTACCACCCACGTTGAAATGGAACGCTATTGGTAGTTCAACCGACTCTACCCCTTGGCCAACAATTTTTACCGGTATTATGGTTGTTCACTTCTTCTATTGGACAACGAACCAGGCTATCGTACAACGTTGTTTAGGAGCGAAGGATTTAGCATCGGGTCAAAAAGGGATTTTAATTGCAGCGCTTTTCTTACTCACATTACCGATTATTCTTAATTTACCGGGTTTATTGAGTTTCCATATTCTAGGCGAAGGCTTAAATCCAATTGATACCTCTTATCCATTGTTGGTTAATAAAGTGATGCCGACTGCATTACAAGGCTTCTTTATTGCTGCACTTTTCGGCGCAATTTTAAGTACCTTTAACTCATTCTTAAACTCTGCAGCGACGATTTATTGTAAAGACTTACTACCATCTATCAGTAAAAAACAACGTACCGAGCAAGAATTGATCGTCTATGCGAAAAAAGTCTCTACCATTATGGCGATTGTGACCATGATTATTGGCCCACTTTTGATGTTCGGTACAGATGGTATTTTCTTAATCACTAAACGCTTTGCTGGTTTTGTGAATATTCCAATCGTGGCGTTATTTGCTGTGGGTTTATTTAATAAAACAGTTTCTGGCTTGGCTGCACGTATAGCCTTACTTGTACACGTGGTACTTTATTTCAGTATTGTTTGGGTATTCAAGGTGAAAATCAATTTCGTGTATGTCATGGGCGGATTATTCGTATTTGATGTTGTCTTGATGTTGATTTTAGGTCAATTCTTAAAACGTGAGCCTTATGTGGAAAATACCATCAATAAAGGCGATGTAGACTTAACCAATTGGAAATACATTAAAGTGACGTCTGTTTCATTGATTCTTGGTTTAATCGCGCTTTATACTTTCTTATCACCTGTTGGTCTTGCTTCTCCAGATGGCAATCCAATGTTAGTGTTGGAAGTGTATGCGGTATTACAACTCATCGTATTGATTGTCTTTAGACCAAAAAATGAACAATCAGAACATTAATTACATCTTTCTAACCAATTAATAAGCTGGGCGTACATTACGTACGCCCTTAAAATAGATAAGGATTGTATATGAACATTATCTATATTTTACTCGACCAAGTGCGTAAAGATATGCTGGGGGCTTATGGTCACCAGATCGTTAAAACCCCGAATATCGATCGTCTAGCGAAAGATGGGGTGCGTTTTAATAACGCCTTTACGCCAGCTTCCGTTTGTGGGCCTGCACGGACTTCACTCTTTACCGGTTTAATGCCATCCACACATGGTATCATTCGTAATGGTGAAAAAGGCGGTACAGGTGAAGTGAGTGAAGCCGCACCAAATATCGGTAAACTAGACGGCTATAACACCTATGTTGTGGGTAAATGGCACGTGGGTACAAAGTCTGTACCGGAAGATTACGGCATTAAAGGACATAACTTTGATGGCTATGGTTATCCAGGCAGTGGCGTGTATAAAAATTTAGTGTTCAACCAACCGCCGACACATTCCAATCGTTATAAAGAATGGTTAGATGAAAAAGGCTATGAGATTCCAGAAGTGAGTCGTGCTTATTTTGGGGATAACCCACATTTGCGTGTACAAGAGCTTTGTGGTTTGCTTTCTGGCACAAAAGAACAAACCATCCCATATTTCATTATTGATGAAGCGAAAAGCTATATTAGTGAATCACTTGCTGAAAACAAACCATTCTTCACATGGATTAATTTCTGGGGACCGCATACGCCTTGCATCGTGCCAGAACCGTATTATTCCATGTATCGAAAAGAAGATGTAGTGCTAGATGAAAGCTTCTTCAAACCACTAGAAGGCAAACCAGGACACTATCGTACCATCTCTAAAATGTGGGGGATGTGGGAAGCGAGCGAAGATCATTGGAAAGAAGTAATCACAAAATTCTGGGGGTTATATCACCTTGATTGATGATGCAATTGGTGAGCTATTTACTTTCTTAGAAAACAAAGGCATTTATGACCGCACTTTTATTGTGGCAACCGCAGATCATGGTGATGCGATGGGCGCTCATCGAATGATTGAGAAAGGGGAGTTCATGTTTGATACCACTTACAATATTCCGATGATTATCAAAGACCCGAATTCAAATCGTGTTAATCAACAAGATGATAATCTTGTCTATCTCCATGATTTAACCTCTACCGTTTATGATTTGGCTAATCAGCCGATCCCTTCTGCCTTTGAAGGAGAAAGTATTTTGCCGATCGTTCGTCAACATCAAGATAATCAACGCAAAGGGATATTGGCACAGTTGGCGGGGCATTTCGTTTACTTTGAACAACGCATGTGGCACCGTAAAGACTATAAATTGGTGTTTAATGCTTCGGACATTTGTGAGCTTTATGACGTAAAAAATGATCCAGCTGAAATGCATAATTTGTTCTATAAGCCAGAATATGAAGCAGTTAAAAAAGAGATGCTAGAAGAAATGCGTCAAGAAATGAAACGCTTAAATGATCCGCTAGAAAACTGGGTATATCGAATTATTCACGAAGTATAAAAAACAAAGAAAAAACTGACCGCACTTTGAAGGACGTTTATGGAAAATTGCTCAATCAAGCCTACTGAGTTATCACATTGTCAGCTCACCGAGTTACATCACTTGCCGAAAGGCTCCTTCTTGTATCAACAAGGTGAGCATGGCACATGAGTTTTTATTATGTGCAAGCAGGCTTGATTAGCTTTATTTCATACCCTTGAAAATGGCAAGGAAAGCTTGGTGCGGTTATATTCCAAAGGGGATTATTTTGGTTTCCGAACCTTATTCTCCATGACGGATAAACACTATCATTGCAATGCGAAAGTCTTAATTGATGCGGAGATTACTCGCATCAAGCCCAATGTAGTGAGCGAGTTTTTTACGCATAATACGGTGATGAGCCAATGTTTACTGCAGATCTTGGCGGATGAATTACGCGAAGCAGAAGAACGTTTGGCAAAAAGTGCTTATCTACGCACCTTAGATCGTGTGATGGATAGTTTATATTTCCTCAAACAAAACTTTCCTGATTATAATTGGACGTATCGCGAAATTGCGGAATATGCGGGCTGTGAAACCGAAACCGCCATTCGTATTGCTAAAGAGCTCAAACAAAACGGGGCATTTGATCGAATATCAGGTCATAAATAATGTTGTAACAAAGGATGGTTGATGTCTGTTTTTCTACCACAAGCTCATTTTCACTTAATGGCGAAACCAAGCAGTTTTCACTGTAACATTCAGTGTGAATATTGCTTCTATTTGGAAAAATCAGAACAGTTTGGGCAACATGCGCCTTTTATGTCGAAAGATACCTTAAAGTATTACGTCAAAAACTATATCCAATCTCACGCTGGCAATGTGGTCGAATTTGCTTGGCAAGGTGGAGAACCCACTCTTTTAGGCTTAGATTTTTATAGACAAGCCGTTGAATATCAGCAGGAATTTGCTCAAGGTAAACAGATCTCAAACGCCTTTCAAACCAATGGTATTGCCCTTAATCAGCAATGGGCTGCATTTTTCAAACAGCATCATTTTCTCATTGGGCTTTCTATTGACGGTTTAAGTGCTGTGCATAATCGTTATCGTATTTCGGGTAACGGCAACCCCACCTTTGAAAAAGTCGTGAAAGCATTAAATCTGCTTCAAGAATATGGCGTGGAATTTAATACGCTTACCGTCATTAATGATCAAAACTGGCAAAAAGGAAGAGAAACTTATTTAGCACTCAAACAGCTTGGTTCGACTTATATGCAGTTTATTCCTATTGTCGAACGTCATGCACAAACACAATCTGTCACTGATTTTTCAGTACCATCAGAAGGTTATGGACAATTTCTCGTGGATGTCTTTCATGAATGGTATGAGCATGATGTAGGAAAAATTTATGTGTCGCAGTTTGATAATCTGCTTGGACAATGGCTTGGTTATCCTTCCACAACCTGTGTTCATCAACCTACTTGCGGGCAATCGCTTATCACGGAAGCCAATGGCGATGTGTATACTTACGATCATTTTTGTGTATCCCGAATACAAGGTCGGCAATTTAACTCAGCAACCTTTAACAGAGATTGTGTTTTCCAGTAAACAACAGCAATTCGGTTTAGAAAAATCACAAAAATTGACCGCACTTTGCCGTCATTGTGAGTTCCGTAAACTCTGTTATGGCGGTTGCCCGAAACATCGTTTTGTTTCTCTCGAAAATGAACCCAATCCACATAATTATTTATGTGCCTCTTACCGTTATTTCTTTGAGAAAACGGCACCTTATATGCAAGCCATGGCTCGCCAAATTCGGTTACATCCATCAGCCGCTTAAGGTAGAATAGCGTTTTCTACTTTACGTTTTGATTGATATGAATCCTTGGACATTACTTGCTATTTCGATTTGCCTTGAAATTGTGGCAACGAATTTATTAAAAGTCAGCGATGGCTTTTACCAAACTTTTACCTACAATTGGCTCATTAACCTTATATGCCATTTCGTTTTTATTTTTGTCTCTCTTGTGTTTCGCACGCTTTCCGTGGGCTTGGTTTACGCCATTTGGTCGGGTGTCGGCATTGTTTTGACGGCCATTGTGGCGTATTTCGCTTTTGGTCAGAAAATCGATACCGCTGGGCTGATTGGTATGGCGTTGATTATCAGTGGTGTTTTAGTGATTAACTTGTTTTCTCAAACAGGACATTAATCCTCCAAATGAAATGTGATCAAGCTCACAAATTTTATTTTTTTTCAAAAATAAAATTATGTTGGCAATCAATTCATCGCTATAATTCTCCGGCATTTTTTAACCGCACTTTGTGCAACTTTAAAGGAAATTCTATGAAAAAAATTACTTTGCTCATTATTTGCGCTTTCTGCTGTGAGTACAGCAATGGCACAAGAAGTAAATATTAAAAATATTGGGTACCTCTGATATTCATGGTCGCGTTGTACCTTGGAGCTATGGTGCAGACGTAGAAGACAAATCTGGTTCTTATGCGCAAATCGCAACTTATGTGAAAGATGTGCGTAAAAACAACAAAAACGTGGTATTAGTGGATGTGGGCGATGCGATCCAAGATAACCAAGTTGATGTGTTCGCAAAAAGATAAAAAAATATTACAAAGATCACCCAATTCCAAAAAGTATTAAATGAAATACGACGTTTTCGTACTCGGTAACCACGAGTTTAACTTTGGGATGAAAGCATTAGATGAAATCTTAAAAGACATCAAAGCGAAAAAATTAACCGCAAACTTCTATTATAAGAAAAACGATAAACGTTATATTGATGCAACAACCATCATCGAAAAAAAGATGGCGTAAAACTAGGGATTATCGGTTTAAGTACCCCAATGTCAGCAAAATTTGAAGAAGACACGGGCAACTTAAAAGACATGAAATTTACTTCACCAACGGAAGAAGCACGTACACAAGTTGAGAAGTTAAAAGCGAAAGGTGTCGATGCAATTATTGTTATCGCTCACATGGGTATCGACAATGAAAACAAGATTCCTGACACCGGTATGCGTGATGTCATCAATGCAGTAGACGGCATTGATGTGGTCATCGCGGGTCACATGCACAAAGATGTACCAAGTGAAACCATTAAAAATACACTAATCACTGAACCACACCGTTACGGTACCGTGGTATCTGAAGTGGATCTGACTTTTGATATCAACGATAAAAAAGAAGTGAAATTGGTGAAGAAAGAATCCAAAACTGTTCCAGTTAAAGAACTTGAAGCAGATAAGAAAATTGCGGAAATCTATAAACCTTATCACGAGAAATTACGTGAATTAAACAATGTGGTGATTGGTCAAACCGAAAACGAAATGGTACCACAAGAGACCAAACACGGTGTATCTGCTGCATTCTCAAGAGATACTGGTTTGTCTTCATTCATTAATGATGTTGAACAACATTACAGTGGTGCAGATGTGGTAACTTTCTCTTTCGACCACCAAAAAGCACGCATGAATAAAGGCGATATCAAGAAAAAAGACATCATCTTTAACTATCGTTATGCTGGCGGTGATGTTACCGTTTATGAACTGACCGGTAAACAATTGAAAGAATATATGGAATGGTCGGCTAACTACTTCGATACCATCCAACCAGGTGACACCGAATACCGTTACAATGCGGAACGTAAAAAATCAAAATATGTGACTTACGACATTTTCGGTGGCGTAAATTACAAAATTGACTTACGTAATCCACAAGGTAGCAAAATCGTTGATTTAACCCTTGCTGACGGCAAACCGGTAACTGATGACATGAAATTAAAAGTAGGTATGAACTCATATCGTTTCGCTCAATTAAACGGTAAAGGTGGTATTTGGGAAGGCCAACAAATTCCTGTACTTTGGGAATCTAAAGTGGCAATGGGCCGTGAAAAAGGCACGATCCAAAATATGATGATAGATTACATCACGAATGTGAAAAAAGGCAAAATCGATGGTCAATCTCACAACCGTTGGGAAATCATTGGATTAAACTAATCTAAATAAAACACCGAAGGCACAAGCTTTTGGTGTTTTTATGCGCATCGAACTTTCGTTTTTTTCCTAATAGTCAGACGAACAAGATTTATCAGTAAGGATATTTTTATGAAAAAAGCCACTTTTCTTACAACCTTTATTGCACTTACACTTTCAACCTCAACACTTGCTATGCCAAATAAACCTGATCCTCTAGCCAATACCCCTTATTTTAATCAAACAGACAAGGGATTCGATCTTAAATTTACCCCAAAAAACTACCGCACTTTAGAGGTAAAAGTCGGAGATTCATCAGTTAAATTCCGAGCCTTTGAAAAGATAGTATACGTGGCGAATCCAATCGAACCAGATTATCAAACCTTAAATATTTATGTACCAGAAGCTTATTTTAGGGGTGAAAAAATAAATGGTTATTCAGCTGAAACGGCGCCGATCTTTTTACCTAATGCCGTTGGTGGATATATGCCGGCTAAGGCGGCAACCTATGATGCCAAAGGTTTTGGTAGTGGCGATAAACAGAATGCCATTGTGACCGCACTTTCTAAAGGTTATGTAGTGGCGAGCGTAGGCGCGCGTGGCCGTACTTTAGAAAAAGACGGGAAATACACCGGTAAAGCACCTGCAGCAATTATTGATTTGAAAGCGGCTGTTCGTTATTTGCATGCGAATGATAATGTGATGCCTGGGGATGCGAAGAAGATTATTTCTAACGGTACCAGTGCTGGAGGGGCATTATCTGCTTTACTGGGTGCGAGTGGTGATAGCAACGATTATACTGATTATTTAAAACAAGCAGGCGCAGCTGAGGCAAGTGATGCTATTTTTGCAGTATCGGCTTATTGTCCGATTACCAATTTAGAGAATGCAGATAGTGCTTATGAGTGGGAATTTAACGGTGTAAATGAATATAGCCGTATGGATATGAGCCGTTTGAATGCCAATAGCTATAATGACCGTTCACAGGTAGAAAAAGCTAAAATTGAAGGAACATTGTCTACAGATGAAATCAAGGTTTCTGATCAACTTAAAGCGGCGTTTCCAGCCTACTTAAATAGCTTAAATTTAAAAGATGAAAAAGGCAACACCTTAACATTAGATGCACAAGGAAATGGCTCTTTCAAAGATTATATGCGTTCAGTGATTGCCTCGGCTGCAAATAAAGCCCATAAAAATGGTGCCTCTTTTGAGGGAAAACCTTGGGTGAAAGTCAGTAAAGATGGCGTAAGCGATATTGATTGGGATGGCTATGTTCACTCTGAAAAACGAATGAAATCGCCACCGGCCTTTGATGCATTGAATTTAAGTTCTGGCGAGAATAATTTATTCGGTACGGAAACGGTGAATAATAAACACTTTACCGCGTATTCTCTGCAACACAGCACAGAGAAAGGTGAAATGGCGGATAAACAAATCGTGAAACTCATGAATGCCATGAATTATCTCGAACAGAGTAAAACACAGCATTGGCGCATCCGTGCGGGAACATCAGATCGTGATACATCTCATGCGATTAGTGCGATCTTAGCAGTGAAATTACGCATGAATGGTAAGCAAGTTGACTATCAAACTCCTTGGGGGGTACCTCATTCAGGAGATTATGATCTCGATGAATTATTTCAATGGATTGATAGCATTTCAAAATAACTAAAAAACTAACCGCACTTTGAGGCAATTGAATCAAGTGCGGTTATTTTTCTTTGTTTTCAGCTAAAACTTGTAAATAATCAAGGTAAAATTGAGCTCAACGTAGTAAAACTACAAGCACTTTTTATCCTTTAGGAGATGACAAATGAAACCTTATTTAATCGCCCCTTCTATCCTTTCTGCAGATCTTGCTCGTCTTGGTGATGATGTGCAAAACGTATTGAATGCCGGTGCGGATGTAATTCATTTTGATGTAATGGATAATCACTATGTGCCGAATTTAACCTTTTGGCCCCAGCCGTGTGTAAAAGCTTTTGCGTGATTATGGCATTAAAGCACCTATTGACGTGCATTTAATGGTGAAACCAGTCGATCGTATCATTCCTGATTTTGCCAAAGCCGGTGCGGATTACATTACGTTTCATCCTGAAGCCAGTGAACATATTGACCGCTCTTTACAGCTCATTCGTGATCACGGTTGTAAATCAGGTTTGGTGTTTAATCCAGCGACGCCATTAAGTTATTTGGATTATGTATTAGATAAAAGTGGATGTGATCTTGTTAATGTCCGTGAATCCAGGATTTGGTGGGCAATCCTTCTTACCTTCCACATTGAAAAAATTACAACAGGCACGTCGTCTGATTGATGAAAGCGGTTTAGATATCCGTTTAGAAGTTGATGGTGGGGTAAAAGTGGATAATATTGCAGAAATCGCCGCAGCCGGTGCAGATATGTTCGTGGCAGGCTCAGCGATTTTTGGCAAACCAGATTATAAACAAATCATTGATCAAATGCGTGCGCAGTTAGCTTCAGTTAAATAGATGGTAGTAAGAATGAAGACTCAATTTAAAGTTATCGGTTTTGATTTAGACGGTACGCTCGTGGATAGCTTGCCGGATTTAGCGTTGTCTGTGAATTCTGCTTTAGCAGACTTTAGTTTACCTCAAGCACCAGAAGAGTTAGTGTTAACTTGGATTGGTAATGGGGCGCCTGTATTGATTGCACGTGCTTTAGAATGGGCAAAAGTACAAACAGGTAAAGACTTTTCAGATGCTGAAATGGAGCAAGTGAAAGAGCGTTTCAATGTGTATTACGCGGAGAACCTTTGTAATGTGAGCCGTTTATATCCAAAATGTAAAACAAACATTGGAAACCCTAAAGGCTCGCGGTTATACCTTAGCCGTGGTAACGAACAAACCAACTCGTCATGTTCAGCCAGTATTAGCGGCATTTGGTATCGATCATCTATTCAGTGAAATGCTTGGTGGACAGTCATTACCCGCGATTAAACCACATCCAGGCCCATTGTATTATTTATGTGGTAAATTTGGTGTAGAGCCTCGCCAAGTGTTGTTTGTTGGTGACTCTCGAAATGACATTCTCGCCGCACATTCAGCAGGTTGCCCGGTTGTGGGATTAACTTACGGATACAACTACAACATTCCAATTGCGGAATCAAATCCAGATTGGAGTGTTTGATGACTTTGCGAAGTTATTAGAGATTCTTTAATTGATGATTAAAAAGAGATTGAAGCATACACTTCAATCTCCTTTTTATTATCGATTAGTAATTGCTTGAGGTATTAGCAGAAACACCGTTACAATCGCAATACCTGCGCTTGCGCCAATTCGAGTAGCTCCCTGCTTTAATCATCGCTAGTGCGGTTTGAGTATCACGAATACTGCCAGAGGCTTTCACGCCAATGTTGCCTACCGTTTTCTTCATTAATGCCACATCTTCTACGGTTGCGCCACCTTTATTGAAACCCGTTGAGGTTTTTAACAGAATGCTACACCTAATGCTTTACAGATTTCACAGGCTTTTACGATTTCTTCTTTGGTGAGTAAGCACGTTTCTAAAATCACTTTAAGTGGCACGCCACTGACAAGCCGTTAATACAGCTTGAATATCATCTTTTACGGCATCCCATTTATTGGATTTAATTAAGCCAACATTAATCACCATATCGATCTCACCCGCACCCGCTTTGATGAGCTTCTGGGTTTCAAACGCTTTGACTGAGGATAAGTTGGCGCAAGAGGAAACCAACAACGGTGCAAATTTTTACATCTGAGCCAGCGAGTTTTTCTTTGGCTAAAGGAATATAACCTGAATTAATGCAGACGGAATAAAAGCCGTATTGAATGGCTTCATCGCAGAGCTTAAGAATATCCTGTTCTGTTTTTTCAGCAGTAAGGGCAGTGTGATCAATATATTGTGCTAATTGTTTACTATCCATATTTTTCTCCTTATTAAATGATGTAGTTTATCATAGCAAAAATATCTGTAATTTTGACCCGCACTTTTCTGATCGATTACAATCCATTTATCCTGTAGATCATGAAATTTTATTGTGAAACTTAAAACCTTATTAAAAATTCGATTTCGCTCCTGCTGACATTGATTATCGTGAGCAGTATTCTCGATTTTATTCGTAAACCCAATATTCCACCTGAAATCAATGCGACGGCACTTTATGATTTACAGGGGAATGCCTTCTTTTTACCCCAATTAGATCAAGCTAAGCCGACGATCATTTACTTCTGGGGAAGTTGGTGTAGTATTGTCGTTATACTTCTCCAGCAATTAATTCACTTTCAGAAGAGGGCTATCCGGTAGTCTCTATCGCACTGCGTTCGGGGACAAATAAGGAAGTGGAGGATTATTTACAAACGCATCACTATCAGTTTACAACGGTGAATGATCCTCAAGGCAAGATTGCAGATCAATGGCAGGTGAATGTGACACCAACAATTATTATCTTAAATAAAGGAAAAATGGATTTGGCCACAACGGGCTGGACAAGTTACTGGGGCTTAAAAGTGCGGTTGTTTTTCACAGAGTTTTTTGGCTAAGCGGTACAAAATCTATTACAATACACAGACTTATTTTAAAGAGGACAGAATTATGATTATCGTAACAGGTGGCGCCGGTTTTATCGGCAGTAATATCGTTAAAGCATTAAACGATATGGGACGCAAAGATATTTTAGTGGTGGATAACTTAAAAGACGGGACTAAATTCATTAACTTAGTGGATCTTGATATCGCAGATTACTGCGATAAAGAAGACTTCATTGCATCCATTATTGCAGGCGATGATTTAGGTGATATCGATGCGGTATTCCATGAAGGGGCTTGCTCAGCGACCACTGAATGGGACGGCAAATACATTATGCATAATAACTACGAATATTCAAAAGAGTTATTGCATTACTGCTTAGATCGTCAAATTCCGTTCTTGTATGCATCAAGTGCGGCAACTTATGGCGACAAAACTGAATTCCGTGAAGAGCGTGAATTTGAAGGCCCATTGAATGTGTACGGTTATTCTAAATTCTTATTCGATCAATATGTGCGTGCGATTTTACCTGAAGCGCAATCACCGGTATGTGGTTTCCGTTATTTCAACGTGTATGGTCCACGTGAAGGACACAAAGGCTCAATGGCGAGTGTGGCATTCCACTTAAATAACCAGATTCTTAAAGGCGAAAATCCAAAATTATTTGCTGGCAGTGAACACTTCCGCCGTGATTTCGTTTATGTAGGCGATGTGGCGCAAGTCAACATTTGGTGCTGGCAAAATGGCATTTCGGGTATCTTCAACTGTGGTACCGGCAATGCAGAGTCTTTTGCAGAAGTGGCGAAAGCGGTAATCAAATTCCATGGCAAAGGTGCAGTGGAAACTATTCCATTCCCAGAGCATTTGAAATCTCGCTATCAAGAATATACTCAAGCTAATCTTGAGAAACTTCGCGCAACAGGCTACGACAAACCATTTAAAACTGTCGCAGAAGGTGTGGCTGAGTACATGGCGTGGTTAAATAAATAAAAATATTGAACAAATAATGTTGTTCAATACTAGAAAATGAATAAAGTGCGGTTAAAATTGGTCTTATTTTTAGCCGCACTTTTGTTATAAGGTCAAACATGAATATTTTAATTATCGGCCCGTCTTGGGTCGGCGATATGATGATGTCGCACAGTTTGTATCAACAACTCAAACTGCAATATCCCCATTGCCAAATTGATGTGATGGCACCGAATTGGTGTAAACCGCTTTTAGCCCGTATGCCAGAAGTGCGTCATGCCATTGAAATGCCTCTCGGACATGGCAAGTTTGCCTTGTGTGAACGTTATCGTTTAGGTAAGGCATTGCGCAATCAATATGATATGGCGATTGTGTTACCAAATTCCTTGAAGTCTGCTTTCATTCCCGCCTTTGCAAAAATTGCGGTGCGTCGTGGTTGGAAAGGGGAAAGCCGATATTTCTTGCTTAACGATTTACGCAATAATAAACGTGATTATCCCATGATGGTGCAACGTTATGTGGCGTTAGCTTTTGAGCAAAATGCGGTACCGAAAGCGGCTGATATTCCTGTTCTAAAACCTTATTTAACCGTTGACTCAACTCAACAGGCGGAAACCTTAAAAAACTTTGAAAAACAGACCGCACTTTTAGGCGAGCGTCCGATTATCGGTTTTTGTCCTGGAGCAGAATTTGGTCCAGCTAAACGTTGGCCGCATTATCATTATGCTAAATTGGCTGAAATGCTAATTGAAAAGGCTATGCGGTAGAATTATTTGGTTCACCAAAAGATGTGGAAGCAGGAGAGCAAATTCGCAATGCATTGCCTGTTGAACTTCAACCATTCTGTTTGAATTTGGCAGGGCAAACGAATCTGAACCAAGCCGTGGATTTAATTGCTCACTGTACGGCAGTGGTGAGTAATGATAGCGGCTTAATGCATATTGCCGCTGCGACAGCTCGTCCATTGGTTGCACTTTATGGCCCAACGAGCCCAACTTATACGCCACCATTATCAGATAAAGCCGTGATTATTCGTTTAATTGAAGGCGATTTAATTAAAGTGCGTAAAAGCACAGATAGCTCGAAGGGTATCATCAAAGTTTGATTGATATTACACCAGAAAAAGTGGTAGAAAAATTGACCGCACTTTTAGACATTTAAGAAAGAGAGAATATAGAAATTGAAATTACCTATCAAACCGTATTAGATAAAAATTATACTACAGGCAGTATAAGCCGTGATATTTATAAGCACAATAAGTTTTTTAAAGTGATGCTGCTTGACGATTTTTTATTATATTTATTTTGCTTGATACCAAGTCTTTTTATTGCATTTTTTATGAGGAATTGGGCTGAAGTTCTTTATGATTATTACGAGAATATTTTGCCTATTATGCGGGATATATATTATTATGCTATCTCAATGCTTTTTCTATGCAGTTTTTGATACGACCTTATTTAAATACCAAAAGCTTTTCAAAGCCAAGTATATGGGAAGTTAATAAGGAAAAAAGAACCATACGAATTCAAGAAGATGGTTTATGTTCTGAAATAGCGCTCTGCCAAACTTTATATAATTATCGGTACATTCATCATATCGAAAATCATTATGGTTACTTAATGATTCGAGTTGATACAGGCTTGTTTTTCTTAATTCCTCATTCAGCCTTTCAAGATGATGATCATCGAGAAGCATTTGAAGCCGCTTTACGAGAAAAATCAAAAGCTACCAAGCAGAGCCTTTAAGTAAATAGAAAAGGCCTAACAGGATATGTTAATGATATGAATCCTCTCCGCATACACTTACAATTAATTGGAATGGTGATTTTATGGGGCGCCTCTTGGCCTTGGGGACGAGTGGTTGCCCAAGCCATGCCGACATTTGTTGCTTCAAGTGTTCGCTTTTTCTTTGCTATCATTCCGTTAATGATTTGGTTGTATGCAGCAAATCGCTTTAAATATGCTAAACAACTGCGACCTAATCAATGGGTTGGCTTATTGTTAACGGCTTTGCTTGGGATCTTTGGTTATTCGACTTTCTTTATTTGGGGTTTGAAATATGTGCCAGCGGGGCAAGGAACGATGGTGGTCGCTTCTAATCCCGTCTTTACGATGTTTTTATGATTTTATTATTTAAAGAAAAATGGAATCGTAGGTTGTATTAGGATGATTATTGCCATTAGCGGATCTTATTGCATGCATGACAAAAAGGAAATCCAACGCACCTTCTACAAAATTTTGGATTCGGTCAAATGTTATTGCTTTGTGCTTTAGTTTGCTGGGTTGCTTATACTTATTGGCTCGTAAAGTATTAATCGGAATTGATTCTCCACCGCCACCACATTTCTTCTATTTTTGTTTTACATGCTGACGTTGGCAGCATTATGGACGGAAAGTGCAGATGGTTGGGCTACTGTGTTGCAAATTAAAATGATCACAATGGTTTAGCTTGCTCTAGTCTTGCATTTGGTGCAACGGTATTAGCCCTATGCATGGTATTTTGATGGTGTAACACTTAGGGCAGGCAATGCCTCGGCTTATATTATTCTTGTGCCAATTTTAGGCATTTTATTTTCAGCCGTTTGGTTGAATGAACAGGTGGATTCCTCCAATTATAGGAGGAATTTTTAGCCGTATCTGGGCTTTCGGGAATTATGCACTGGGAAGAAGGTTAATTAAATGAAAGTATGTGTGATTAAGACTTCCTCTATGGGGGATGTGATTCATACTTTGCCGGCATTGACTGATGCACAGCGTGCTATTCCTAATCTCTCTATTGATTGGGTGGTGGAAGAGAATTTTGCCGAAATCCCACGTTGGCATTCTGCAGTGAATCAAATCATTCAATTGCTTTTAAGACGTTGGCGAAAATCACCTCGGTTCAAACAAAAAATGAATGGAAATCTTACCGCACTTTATTACAAGCCAATCAATATGATGCTGTGATTGATGCACAAGGGCTTTTTAAGAGTGCTTTTTTTGCGACACGATTAGTCAATGGCGTTAAACATGGCTATGATCGCAAGAGTATCCGTGAGCCGATCGCTTTCCTTGTTCTACGATATACGCGATTTCTTATCAACAACATGCGGTAGAACGTGTTCGTCAACTTTTTGCACAAGCCTTATCTTATCCATTACCGAAAGAGAAAGGGAATTATGACATTGCGTGTCATTTTTATTTCCGCAGACTCTATCGAACCTTGAGTGATCTTTTCATTCTACGACAAGAGATGAGGCATTACCAGAACATGAATGGCGAAATTTAATTGAAAAACTGACCGCACTTTCTGTTCAAGTTCGTTTACCTGGGGAAAATGAAAAAGAAAAGGCGAGAGCAGAGCGATTAGCAGTAGGTTTATCTCATGTGGTCGTTTTTGCCTAAACTTTCATTAAATGAATTGGCTTACCAAATAGCTAATGCGAAAGCCGTGGTATCGGTAGACACAGGCTTGCTCATTTAACGGCCGCACTGGACAAACCCAATATTACGCTTTATGGCGCAACCGATCCGACCTTAATTGAGCAGTTATGGTAAAATCAACATTATTTAACGGCTAGTTCAATGGGAAAAATATTAAGTCAGATCAAGTGTTTTCAATGCTAAATTTATTAATTAAATAGGTGATAAAATAATCAAAAATATATTTATCTGAATTGATTTTAGTCAAAATATTGCTTATTTTCTGATAGTTGGAATAATTTAGGTTGACCATTCTAGTCGTAGTGTATAGACTGAAAAAGTTCAATTTTTAATTAACTTTTAAATAATAAGGAAAGCGTTATGAAAAACACTTGCTTTTATCTGTAGCTGCATTAGCAGCAGGTTCTGCACAAGCTTATAACTTCCATGTTGACCAAACCGGTACGGATGTTGATTTTCATGGTTCTACGTGTTAAATGGGAAAGCACCTCTAACAAAAATCTAACTATGTAGCGGGTGGTGAAAAGCAAAGAGCACATCAACCACGCAGTAGACAAACAATGGTTCACGTTTTGGTATTAAATTAAAAACAAAGTTTAGGCGGCGATTTTGCATTAGGTCGTGCTGAATGGCGTATGCGTGGTGAAGCTCCTTCACAACATGATTTTGACCATGTTTATACTCACTTCCTTTACGCAGGTATTGGCCACAAACAATTCGGTGAGTTAACTCACGGTAACATGCCAACTATTAACTGATGAAGTAAAACAAACCGACCTAGCAAATACTTACAGCTTATCTGATGGTTTATTAGATGGCTCTGCTCTGTCGCGTAGCACACACATAGATACAACGGCAACTACGGTTCCAATAGCGAAATGGGTGCGTACTACGGCGGTTCAAGCAAACGTAACATGAAAAACCTTGATTTGAAAGAACAAACGTAAAAATGCTTGGGGTACAGGTCTTATCTTCTAAATCATGCAATTGACAGTATCCAAAATGTAACTGTTGCAGCAGGTTTCACTCGTGAAATTTCTGAATACGGAAACAACACGTCATTATTCCGTAATGCGTATGGATTAGGTTTAGCGTATAACTTCGTTCATACGACTTACGGTGTGTGGATTTAGAGCGTCAAGTGACTAAAAACCAAGTGACAAAATCGCATTAAAAATGAAGTGCGTGCTGTTATTCGTCAAGGTTTGAAAAACGAAGATTGGAACGTTTATGCAGTATGCATATAAAACAGATAAACACAGTAATACTACAGACAGAACTCGCCAAATTTATGGCGGTACTGAATACTGTGTGTTTAACCAAGTTCATTAAAAGTGAAACCATTCTTAGAATGGCAAGCGACTCGTACTAAATACGAAAACAGCGCGTGTAGATCGTAGCCGTGACTTCAAACTGTTATCGGTTTACGCATACTGGTAATTTATCAGTTTAATCTTATAAAACGAGCGGATAGTGAAAAGCTATCCGCTTTTTCTTTTGCTTGTAATTTTGATTTTTCATCCCCATAATACTGCACAGGCTAAAAGTGCGGTAACAAAAATGCTGTTTTTTGAATATTGATTTCAGCACTAGAGATGAAAAATCAGATAAACCACTCACAATTTATGCGTAAAATTGACCGCATTTTTCATTCAAAGAATAAATAGGAACAAATAATGAATTACATTCAAGATAATGACAAACTTTACCGTTACCTTTTTCAAAACCGTGCAGTGCGTGGTGAATGGGTGAGATTAAACCAAACTTTTACGGATACCTTGAATACCCATCATTATCCAAAAGCGGTACAAAACTTATTGGGTGAGATGATGGTGGCGACTAATTTGTTGACCGCAACATTAAAATTTAACGGTAATATTACTGTTCAAATTCAAGGTGACGGCCCATTAAAATTAGCTTTAGTAAATGGTAATGACCAACAACAGATCCGTGCATTAGCCCGTGTGCAAGGTGATATTCAAGATGGCATGAGCTTGCATGATATGATCGGCAAAGGTGTGTTAGTGATTACGATTGCTCCTACTGAAGGCGAGCGTTATCAAGGCGTTATCGGTTTAGATAAACCAACGATTACGGAATGTTTAGAAGACTATTTTGTCCGTTCAGAGCAGCTACAAACTCAGCTTATTATTCGCACGGGTGAATATGAAGGCAAACCAGTTACTGCAGGGATGTTGTTGCAAATCATGCCTGATGGGCAAGGTATGCCAGAGGATTTTTGAGCATTTAACCACTTTTAGCTGCAACCGTAAAAAGATGAGGAGTTATTTGGATTACCCGCAGAAGAAGTACTTTATCGTTTATATCATGAAGAAGTCGTGGAAGTTTTTGAACCGCAAACTGTTTCTTTCTTCTGCGGTTGCTCACCTGAACGTTCTGGTGCAGCATTGTTGCTGATTCCAGAAGCTGAAATTGATGAAATCTTAGAAGAGCATAAAGGCAGTATTGATATGCAGTGTGAATGTTGTGGACATTACTTCTTCAATAAAAAGCCATCAATAAACTCAAACAAGCACAATAAGAAAAATTCCTGTTCATGATCTGCACCCCAAAAAGTTAGACTAAACTTCTAACTGATTAAAAGGTGCAGATTTTTATGACTAAATATAATCAACTTTTCAAACAACAAGTCGTGAATTTCTATTTCGAACACACGAAAATCTTGCTTTAACATTAAAGCATTTCAACTTAGCGGCAAAAACCGTTAGATATTGGATTTCTCAAAGTATGTCACGAAAAGGAAATTGTTTGGATAATGCAGCAATGGAAAGCTTTTTGGAGCGAATGAAAACGGAGTGTTTTCACGGAAAAATTGTTTACTGGCATTGATGAACTTGAAAAGGTTATCAATGATTATGTCCGTACTATAATGAAGAACGAATCAATTAAAAATTAAAAGGACTGAGTCCGATACAATATCGAAAAGCAGTCCCTTTAAATAACAGTCTAACTTTTTGGGTCAGATCACTTTTGTTTGGGTTTTTGTTAAATAAAAGTTAGCATCTTGCTTCAAATTCTGCTAAGGCTTCATCAAATTGTTGTTGCACTTTCGGATGAACAGGTGCAAAAGACAGATGATGTTAAAGTAATAAATAGAGCAAACTAAGAAACCGGGAATAATCTCATAAAGTTTGGATAAATCGTCCCAACCTAGATAGCGCATGATGGGCTCCATGCAACGACGGTGATAAGCGCCAGATAGCATTCCCCATAATGCAGCTTTTTGAGCTAATGTTACGGTTAAAGAGAAAGAATCACAACTCGGTCCAAATGCAGCACCAAAGCCAGCCCAAGCGTACGAAACTAATCCCATCACTTTTTGAGTTAGGGGTCATGTGCGATAACGATAGCAATGACAGAGATGAGTAACACCATTAAGCGACCAACCCCAAACTAATTCTGTGCTAGAGGCATTTTTACGGAAGAAAAACCTTTTATAGAAATCTTCTGTAATAGCCGCAGAACACATCAATAATTGCGCTGATAAGGTACTCATAATTGCGGCAAGAATTTCGCAGATAATATGATGCCGACAATCCAAGGGTTAAACATGACTTTGGATAATTCAATGAATACAGATTCTGCATTCGCAAGGTCAATGTTTCTTTCAGTGAAATAAGCTAGCCCAAAATAACCGACAGCAACTGCACCACCTAAGCAAAGGATCATCCAAGTAATACCGATTTGGCGGGCTTTATTTAAAGAAGCAACAGAGTCTGCAGCCATAAAGCGAGCCAAAATATGTGGTTGCCCGAAGTAGCCTAAACCCCATGCCAAGGCAGACACTACACCAATACCAGAAACGTTGTGCAACCAGTTACTATAAGGAATACCTGTTACAGCAGATTTTTGCTTCAGTGCCATTTTGAGATCATCCCAACTGATCGTGAATAACCATCACAGGAGCAAGAATTAGAGCAAAAATCATCAATGAAGCCTGAATGGTATCACTCCAAGAAACTGCTAAGTACCCACCAATAAAGGTGTAGCTAATGGTCGCAATCGCACCAAACCAAAGCGCGGTAGTGTAATCCATGCCTAATAGGCTTTGGAATAATTTCGCTTTACCAGCCACTACTCCAGAGCAAGCACAATAGATGGTGAAGAAGAACAAGATAATGCCTGAAGAGATGATTTTTCAGTGCCTTTTTCTGACGTGGAAAACGTTGTGCAAAAAGAACTCTGGTAACGTTAAGGCGTTGCTATATTTTTCAGTAAAAATACGCAAGCGACCAGCAACAACACGATAGTTCAAATAAGCCCCAATAGTTAACCCAACAACAATCCAAGCTTCGGATAAACCAGAAAGGAAAATCGCACCTGGTAATCCCATTAATAACCAGCCGGACATATCTGATGCACCAGCAGACATGGCAGTAAAAAAACTGCCCATTTTGCGACCACCCAGAATATAGTCATCAAAATTCTGCGTGGAACGGTAAGCATATAATCCGATGCCCTAAAAATAACGAGCAAATAGAGCCCAAAGGTAATGTAGATTTGCATAAATCACTCCTTCTTAATGTTCTTCAGAAGACATTAACGAGGTGTTTCCGCCAGCAGCTGTGGTGTTGTAACTGCGAGAGAACTCATCGTATAACGGTAAAATATCTTGGGTAGTTTGCCAATCATAGCATTTAAAAATAGCTGAGCTGTTTTCAGCTAACCATTGGCGTCGTTCTTTGCTTAATTCTGCTAAGTAGATACCTTTTTGGCAGTGGCCTAGTTTAGTATCAACTCTTACGCCCGCTTTACTAGATTTAGCTAATGGATGACTTGGCTCAACTAAAATCGTAAAGCCTTTTGCCAATAGTTTATTTGCAGCTTTTTCTGATGTAGCTAAATCGCCATTTAGAATTGCTACTTCAGAAGGCAAGTAAGCTAAAGAGTTGCGTTCACCAGTAATACTGTCTAAAACAGGTTGTGCATTACCTAGACTGTTTTCATCCCCAAATTGGCTGTAGTAGCGGTCTGTTTTTGTTAAACGTTGCAAATAGAATTCGCCACCGGCTTTCGGGCCTGTACCAGATAAACCATGACCACCAAATGGTTGTACGCCCACAACTGCACCAACAATATTACGGTTAATATAGAAGTTACCGCAGTGGAGGTGTTTTTCAACTAAATCCATCTGTTTACGGATACGGCTATGGCAACCACCAGTTAGCGCATAACCTTTCGCATTAACTTCATTGAGTACGTTAACTAAGTTCTCTTTTTTATAACGCACGATGTGTAAGATTGGGCCAAACACTTCACGTTGTAATTGGTTAAGATTATCTAAAAGATAGACTGCTGGTGCGACAAAATGACCATTGGTTGAGTGCTACTCTAATTCGACATAAGCACGAGCGACTTTCCGCATATTCGCTTTATGATTTTCTAGATTTTGTTTCGCTTCTTGATCAATTACAGGGCCAATGTCTGTTGAGAGTAAACGCGGGTCGCCAAGGCTAAATTCGTTAATCGCTTCTGTAATCATTTTATAGTAATGATCTGCAACATCTTCTTGTAATAACAAGATACGTAGTGCAGAACAGCGTTGACCAGCAGAGTCAAATGCAGAGCTTAAAACGTCTGCAACAACTTGTTCTGGTAATGCAGAGGAGTCAGATACTAATACGTTTTTGTCCACCAGTTTCAGCAATTAAAACAGGATCGTTATCCGCTTGTGCAATTCGTTTTTCAATCAATTTTTGCAACTTCAGTTGAGCCAGTAAACACAACGCCATCAAAAGCTTGTTGTACTAATGCCGCTCCCTAAATCGCCTGCCCCAACATCCAATTGTAATGCCTCTTTGGTACGCCTGCTTGGTGTAAAGTTTTACTGCTGCATATGCAATAAGAGAAGTTTGTTCTGCTGGTTTAGCAATTACTGCATTTCCTGCTGCAAGGCTTGCAGCGACTTGTCCAGTAAAGATAGCTAAAAGGGAAGTTCCAAGGCGAAACTACAGAGAACTTTTCCGCGTGGTACCCAAGTGTTGATCTTTTGAGATATTCGAGCTGATTTGCATAATATCTGGAGAAAATCGACCGCTTCTCGTAGCTCTGCAATTGCATTTGGTAATGTTTTACCAGCTTCAACAATGGCAAAGTTTCATCAATAAGCCGAAGTTTTCTTCATATAAATCTGCGGCTTTTTCGTAATACATTTGCTCGTTCAGTTGCGCTTTGTGCTGCCCATGTCTCATTATTTGCCGCATTAAACACAGCTTGTGCTTCAGTTGGGTTTTAAGAAAGCAACTTCTCAAGCTCTCTTTCAGATTAGCTGGATTGACGACTGCATGTGCAGCTAAGTTTTTCTGCATTAGCCAGCACCGTGAGTGATTGCGCATTTTCGATAGGTGCTTCGTTTAATGCTTGTTCTAATTTAGCTAACTCAAATTCGTTGCTTAAATCAAAACCCTGCAGAGTTTCTACGATCATTAAATAGCTCAAGTGGATTGCGTACTAATTTATTCGGTTCACCATTAGATTTCTCATAGAGTTTCCAAGGCGGAATCACTAATTGTTCTACCGGAATATTTTCATCGACCAATTGATGAACAAATGATGAGTTTGCCTCCGTTTTCTAATAAACGGCGAACTAAGTAAGCTAATAAGGTCGCGTGCGTACCTACGGGGCGTAAACACGGACTTAGCGATTAAAATTCTCTTTGCCAACAATGTTGTCGTATAAGCTTTCACCCATGCCATGAAGCATTGGAATTCAAATTGTTTGCCTTGACCTAATTCGTGGATCGTACACATAGTTTGTACGTTATGGTCAGCAAATTGTGGATAGATCACATCTTGAGCAGCAAGTAATTTTTTCGCACAGGCAATATAAGAGATATCAGTGTGATTTTTGCGAGTATAAAGTGGGAAGCCATCTAAGCCATCCGCTTGCGCCCATTTTACTTCGCTATCCCAATAAGCCCCTTTACAAGACGAATCATTAAGTAACCGTCTTTTTCGCGGGCAAGATTGATTAAGCAATCCAATACAAATGGGCAACGTTTAGAGTAAGCTTGAAACAACATAGCCAATACCTTTGTAACCTTTGAGTTCTGGCTCATCTAGTAATTTTTCTACTAAATCCAGAGATAGCTCTAAGCGGCTAGCTTCTTCTGCATCAATGTTTACGCTGATGTTATATTTTTTGGCGAGTAAGAAAAGTTCTTTTTACGCGCGGATAAAAAGCTCGTCGATAACACGATCATATTTCGCACGCCAATATTTTTGGATGGATAGCAGAAAGTTTAACGGAAACACTGTTACCATTATAGATAGTGCGACCTGCAGCATCTTTTCCCACATTTTCAATGGCATGGAGATAATCATTAAAATAACGATCTGCATCCGCTTGGGTCATGGCTGCTTCACCAAGCATATCAAAAGAGAAGGTAAAGCCTTTTTCATAACGAGGTTTAATGTTCGTTAGCGCTTCTTGCATGGTAACACCAGTTACGAATTGTTTCCCTAAGATTTGCATGGATTTTACAATGAGTGTACGCATAATCGGAGCAGAGAAGCGAGCAAAAGCTACGGCTTAACGCGTTTGCGTAGTGCTTTTTCGTCTAAATTTTCACTAATTTTTTTACCGAAAACTAAGCCATAACTAGCTGCGTTAATAAAAAATGAGTTAGCGTTACCAATGTGAGATTTCCAGTTACCATCACGTAATTTTTCATAAATCAAATCATCGCGGGTTTCTGCATCAGGAATACGTAACAGCGCTTCAGCTAAGCACATTAGTGCGACACCTTCTTCACTGCTTAATAGAGAATTCTTGCATTAAGGCATCTGCGCCATATTGTTTTTGTTTAAGATGGCGAAGTTTGTTAATAAGTTTGATCGCATTGTCAGTAATGTGTTTTCTTGTTCTTGGGTAAAATCTAAGGTTTTAAGCAAGTTATCTACTGCCGTTTTTCTCATCTAAGCGATAGTTTTTCGGTGATGAGTTGGCGTTCAGGACGATAGGTTTTTAGAAAGTTGGAAGGACATAGTAATCACCCCCTTGTTGCTTTGTTACAAGATTGTTAATGAACATAAAAATCAACAGAGGAAAAAGTAAATACTTTTTCTCGAATTTGTGAATCACTTCACAGAATTGTGTGAAAAATAATGTAAAATTCACGAAAATACTGAATAAATAGCGATATTTTTAGTTTTTGAAGAAAAATAGAAAGCAAATTTGAGAAGAATTGCCTGATTCTTCTCAGAAAGATGTTAATAAGATATTACTCGATACCAATAATCTTATGAGTTTGAAGGTTTAACTGCCATTTTAGGTTTATTAGCACGAAGATTTAATTAACCTAATTGAGTGATAGTTTCTAATAAATTCATTTTGCCATCATGCCCATTAAGCATATGTGCCATATCAAAACTGAATTCTTTTTGCAATTTTAAACATTTGCTAGTCCTTTTTCTGCTAAGTATTCGTTAAGCCCTTTTTTCTAGCTCAATTGCATGACGTTGTCCGTATTGAAAGGTCACTACTTCGATATTTTCTTTGCAAATTCTGCGATGGCCTGGAAAATAGGCAAGTTGTAGAGTCTTGCTGCCTGAAAATCACAAGGACTTTTTATTTTGTTGCATAAACATCCTTAGTTTTTGTTTTCTCGTCAAATATTGACTAACCAGTGGAAAGTTTCGAACCACGGAAAATGAAGAGAAAAATAAGCGGTCAAATTTTTTGGGGGCAGATCATCATGATAATGGGGATGGACGTTTTATTGTTGCACTTGTTCCAAGCAATGTTTAATTGCGTCAGGAATTGAGCCACCATGATTTTTATTGGGAATGGAAATAAACGCCACAGAATTACCTTGTTTTTCCAATATTCCCGCCAGTTGATGTGCATTGATTGTTCGCATTTGTTTCCGTTGATTAATACGCTGTAATTGTTCCTCAGTGATATTCGGATCCTGTTCAGGATGTTCTTCATAAGAGCCTAATGTAATCAGAATATGTGATGGTTTTTGGCTAATCCAAGGTTCATGTTGAGGCAAAAATGAACCATTCCCCCACCAAAGAGAAGGGCTTGCTAAGGTGTAATGTTGAAATAAATCTGGTTGATGGAAGAGCACGTATAATCCAAACAACCCACCAAAAAGAATGGCCAAAAGAAATATTGTTTTTCCTTATTGATATCGAAATGTTGTTCAATATAAGGCTTTACATCTTGTTGAATAAAACGTAGAAAATCAGCGGCTTTCCCTCCTTTGGCAAATTCAGCGCCTTCTACCGGAAAAGTGTAGTCTCTCATTCGTTCCTCAATGACGTAAGCTCTATCAGATACATAACCGATACCGACAATAAGGGGAGAGGTTTGTTAGGATTGACAGCATTCACTGCTATTGAAATTGAGCGTTACCATCTAGCGTATAAAGTGCGGTCAGTTTTTTCGACGTTTTCGGTGGAACAGCAATAAACAAACGATAATGCTTGCCTTCAAAAGTAAAATCTTTTTGTTGAATTTGATACATCGTAACTTTCTTGAATAGGAGGAATCTTAAAGTTGGGTTCTGCTTGCGCGCTTTGAGTACACATCAGCAGGGAAAAATAAAAGGGTAAACGCAGAAATGAGAACATGGTTATCCTGTCTTAATTTGAGAATGGTTATCACTATATAGTAAAAAGTAAAGGTGAAATCAACCGCACTTCATCTTGGCTCCTCAAAAACACCCTAAAAATAGGTAGAAATTTTTCAATGAATGTTCAAAAATTTGATCTAGTTAACATCTGGCAATTCCCCTACAACAGCCACAGGAAAAATTTTTAAACTTTAATCAAGAGGTGAACTATGACTGACATTAAAAATGTAATTGAAGAACTTGAAGCCATTGGTATTCATGATGTAAAGAAGTGGTTTATAACCCTAAGCTATGAACAACTTTTTGAAGAAGAAACCAAACTGGCTTAGAAGGCTTTGAAAAAGGTACACTTACCACAACTGGAGCGGTGGCTGTTGATACAGGGATCTTTACCGGTCGTTCGCTCGAAAGATAAATACATCGTTTTAGATGATACTACAAAAGATACTGTGTGGTGGACTTCTGATGTGGCGAAAAACGATAACAAACCAATGACTCAAGAAACTTGGTCAAGCTTGAAAGGTCTTGTGACTAAACAACTTTCTGGTAAACGTTTATTCGTGGTTGATGGTTTCTGTGGCGCAAGTGAACAAGACCGTATCGCAGTACGTATGTGACTGAGTAGCATGCAAGCACACTTTGTGAAAAATATGTTCATTCGTCCCTACAGAAGAACAATTAAAAACCTTTAAACCTGATTTCGTGGTAATGAATGGTTCTAAATGCACCAACCTCGAACTGGAAAGAACAAGGTTTGAACTCTGAAAACTTCGTTGCATTCAACTTAACTGAGCGTATCCAATTAATCGGTGGTACTTGGTAGTGGCGGCGAAATGAAGAAAGGTATGTTCTCAATGATGAACTACTTTCTACCACTTAAAGTGTAGGTGCAATGCACTGTTCTGCTAACGTAGGTAAAGACGGTGATGTAGCAGTGTTCTTCGGTTTATCAGGTACAGGTAAAACCACCCTTTCCACCGATCCAAAAACGTGAATTAATCGGTGACGATGAGCACGGTTGGGATGATGTAGGGTATCTTCAACTTCGAAGGTGGTTGCTACGCGAAAAGCTATCCATCTTTCTGAAGAAAATGAGCCAGATATCTATCGTGCAATCCGTCGCGATGCGTTATTAGAAAACGTAGTGGTTCGTGCTGATGGTTCAGTTGATTTCGATGATGGTTCTAAAACTGAAAAATACTCGTGTGTCTTACCCAATTTATCACATTGATAATATTGTTAAACCAGTATCTCGTGCTGGTCACGCAACGAAAGTACTTTCTTAACTGCGGATGCATTCGGTGTATTACCTCCTGTGTCTAAAATTGACACCAAAGCAAACCAAATACTACTTCTATCTGGTTTCACAGCTAAATTAGCCGGTACAGAGCGTGGTATTACTGAGCCAACTCCAACCTTCTCAGCATGTTTCGGTGCGGCGTTCTTAACTCTTCACCAACACAATATGCTCAAGTGTTAGTTAAACGGCTATGCAAGCTGCTGGTGCAGAAGCTTACTTAGTTAATACTGGTTGGAACGGTACAGGTAAACGTATCTCAATCAAAGATACTCGTGGTATTATCGATGCAATCCTAGATGGTTCTATCGAAAAAGCAGAAATGGGCAAGTTACCAATCTTTGATTTAGCGATTCCAAAAGCATTACCGGTGCAGATCCAGCGATCTTAGACCCACGTGATACTTATGCGACAAAGCTCAATGGCAAGCTAAAGCTGAAGATCTTGCAGGTCGTTTCGTGAAAAACTTCGAAAAATATGCGACTAATGCAGAAGGTAAAGCACTTATCGCAGCGGGTCCAAAAAGCTAATTAGATTAGTATCTAGTTAAAATATCGATAAAAATAACCGCACTTGGTTGATAAATCAAGTGCAGTTTTCTTTTATCTTTAAATTTTACTCGTGACTTATCTTTTCACAATGATGAGGGGCGAGTGCATATAATCGAATATCATTAATATGACTGATACTGTAAAGATGAGTTTGCGATTTTGAATCAGCTGAGTGAAAACATCCATAAAAATAACCGCACTTTGATTTGTAAACCAAAGTGCGGTTTTTTATATTAAGTTTTTTGCGAGTTATTCTTTTGCTACGGTGAGAATAGACCAAATATAAGCTCAATATCAACCAATACCGCAGAAACAGAAAACATTATGCTTATCACATCAACGAAAAAGAAACTTTCCAGAATCGGTTTAGTGAAGATGCGTTCCGCATATCTCGCGACAAAAGTGATGATATAAGCCCATAAAGCCCAGGTGACTATATCTAGTACAAAGCTTTTGGCTTTAATCAGCAAGGGAAGGCTGCTACCTTTATTAATAACCATCAATTGTTGTAAAGTGGCGGTTGCCATTATTTAAACTCCTCTGTCAGGGCTTGTCCATACAGCTAGCTTGGACTTGTTTCTCATTGCTTTTGGATTCCAACGAGTAACGTTACCGTATTGAGTAACCAATAAACGTAGGGATGCAAATGCAAGAAATTCCATATTGGATCAATCCTTTTTCATAACGAGAGTCGATGTATAAGCTCAAGAGACACTGTAAGAAGAAGGAAAAAAACATGATCGAGATATTTGTTTCAAACAATTCCATGTTTTGAATGCCTATACCCAAAAGTAATCTTGCGGTATAGTGCAATGCAACCAGTCAACCAATAAGATTGCCCGAGTTGCGGTAACAAAAATATTCGGCATACATTGGCCATAGACGGCGGTTTTTCCAGCGCCAGACCTGAGGAAAATATTTGATGATGGTTTCTGCGCCACCTTGCGCCCAGCGTAAACGCTGTTTGTATAAACCATAAAGACGTTCAGGCATTAATACCCAACATAAAGCACGGGGTTCATACATGATGTTGTAACCGGCTGTTTGAATTTTCCAACTGACATCAATGTCTTCGGTGATCATATTGGTGCTCCAACCACCAATTTCTTCCATCACATCTTTGCGGAAGAGACAACATACGCCTGATACCGTGAAGATCGTTCCCATCAGGCTTTGAGCGCGTTTGATTAAACCAATAATGGACTAAACTCAGACACTTGTAAGCGACCTAGGATGGTACTGCGGTTACGTACGCGTGGGTTGCCTGCTAACAGCACCGTAAGTGCGGTTTAATTCAGGATTGCACCATATAGTCGATAGCATCAAAATCTAATACGGCATCGCCATCAATACAGGCCACATATTCCCTTTAGCGACCAATAAGCCACTGGTTTTAATGCGCTGGCTTTACCTTGGTTTTTCTTGATGAAGAGCTACGATTCGCTTATCTCTCTTTGCCCAACGTTCAATAATTTCGCCAGTGTTATCTTTACTCCCATCATTGATAAAGATGAGCTCATAGTTTGGATATCTGAGTTGAAGCAAGTAAGAATAGCTTCATCTAAGTTGTCGCCTTCGTTATAGCAAAGGGCACCATAATGCTGACCATCGGCACCCGCTCTTTTGGCATTTGTTGGAAAGTTGGTTGTCCTAGTTTTTCCTTCCATGAAAAGGTAATAGCAGAGACTTGCACTGACCCATATATATTGCCATTCCAGCAGGATACATAAATACGAAGATACTAATTGCTTCTAAGAATTGTTGATTCATAGTCAATCCTTAAAGGTTTTTCCCACATTGAGTATTTACCGAAAAATACGGTTTCATTTTTGTTCGAGATCTGGTTGATTAGTTAAAAAGTTATCCGGATAGTAGCCATAGCTATAAATATGATTTTTGTAATAGCTTCATCCAATCAATCAACTCGGATTCAGGAATTGGTTTTTGAGTTCGCCAATTCACCGCTTGGAATTCAAACAAGACTTTATCTAATGGTGCTTGGGTTTTCACATTTTTCAATGAGAGAAGCAAACCATTGATAGAGCTTCTTCTTGTGAAATAGGCTGCTCATTTTTCCATGTATGGCATCGCCATAATGGCCGTCGTGTCGTAATTGTCAGTGAGCGTTTTAAGTTTTGTGCCAAACCATTCTTCTGCATTTTGATTTGTGATCACTGATGCATAAAGATTACGAGCCGTTTTTAAGAGAATATGAACCACGCAAGAAATAAGGTTTCAACGCATCGGTAAGTTGATGGGTTAATTGGATTAAATCTTGCGTTTTTTGTTTTGCTTGTGGGCTAACCATACCTTCAGCATGATCACCTTCTGCGCCCTCAAAATCGGTTAGGAACGCGTCATCGTGGAATAAAATGCCATTAAATTTTGCATAGAATGACAAATCGTTATAAATGGATTTAATGATTTCAACATTCTGTTTGTTATAAGGTGAAAGCCGTAAATAAGCCTTTGTTGAAGGCTTGCCCGTGCGGCTATCAATGACATATTCCGCCTCTACACTTTTGCGTAAATCAAAGGCGAGTACAGGCATCCAAGCGTAGACTTGTACGCCTGCGCGCGTTTGTAATTGCCAGGCAATTCGGCCAAAAATATCATCTCGTACAGGAAGGTATTTATTTGGGAAATACAAGGCATCCGCTACACCATCTCCGTCGGGATCAGAGAAGGCTTGAAGATAAACTGTCGTCACACCATAGCGATAGATGCGGTCGATTAACTTATCAAGGTTTTTGGCTTTGCTGAGCTTTTATCCGCATCATAGACATAATCTCAAATCGACATGCAGTACTCGTTGAATTTGTTTGCTTTCATCAATGCCATCAAGATAGTTTTTAACGGTATTTAGATCTGTTTCTGCATTAAGTAATAAGCGTCCACATATGTTTATCGCCCACTTTATTGATGATCACCTAATGAGAAATAGTGTGGCATTCCTGCTTGTCGTGCAAGTTGCACAGCAACATCATTAAATTGTCCATAAGGCCACACCATTACACGTGGTTTCTTACCGACATGATTGACTAACGTTTGAACAGAACGAGTGAAATCAGATTTCAATCTGTTTTTGTAGGCATCTTCAGTTTCATATTTTCCGTTTTTATATTCAGGTGCAATCACTGAGGGTAATTGACCACCAGATGGGTTGGCATTTATACCGTTATGAAGATTATGAGTATGTGAGGCTACTTCAACGAGCCCACTTTGTTCCATTTCTTTGACTTGCGACCAGGTGGCAAAAACAGAACGATCTAGCATTTTATCGGCATAAGCGATCTTTTTATTTGCCGGCGTATCTAACCAGCCCGTAACTGGTGCAAAAACAGCGGGGTAGTTATAGGCTTTCAATAGAGGGAAGACCACGTTATACATAGTCTCATAGCCATCATCGAAGCTTAGCAACACCGCATTATCAGGTAATGTGCCTTTACCATTTTCAGCATCGATAACTTGCTGCCAACTGATCACGTTGTATCCGTTTTCTTTTAGCCAATTAAAATGTTTAATTAACATTTGGGCAGAAATCGTTTGAGGAAAATACTGTTTTTGATTTTCAGCCGCACTTTCATCTACCACAGAGTGATAAGCTAATACGCCATAACGATCTTGCGCAAAGGCAAAAAGCCGAAAAAAGGGAAAGCGTGCAAATAATTATTCTTGCAAAAATGTTTTAGAGATCTCATAAAGTTATACCGCTTAAGTATTTAATAATAAATAGAGAAGTTTAAATTTCCGAAATTGTTGAATTCAGCATTGCCGTCATAAATATTCTTTTTACGACCAATTTCATAAGACACGCCAAATTTTTTACCAACACGCCATTGATGTCCGTAGCTAATTGACCACATTTTTTCTCGACTGAGTTCAGCCTGTTTATAAGCACTCACACTGGCTTTCAGGTGATGATTTAAGACTAAGCCATAATTAAGTGGTTGGTAGTGACTTTAAATCACACCGAATTCCAAAGCTTGTCGCTTTTTGATGGGTTGTAATATTCAGCAGAATCAATGGTTTTATTTTTGCTGAAATCGACTCTGAAATTGTTGGTTAGCGCCCAACGGTCATGTTTAAATGTATTGAGATTCAACCAGAAATTGGCTTCTTTTCTTAAGTTGCCGTCATCAAATTTCATGACGCCACCACCTAGTCCAGCTTGGAAAATATCGGAATAGGAATACGTGGTAGAGAAACCAATATCTTTGGTATACACCCTTTATTGATGGTTTTAACTGGGTGCCACTACCATTAATATTGGCATCTAAATTAAATGACCAGTGTTGGTTGAGGGTATAATTTGCCTCTGTAGAGAAATAGGATTTATCATTAAGCTTAATGCCTTTCCCGCCTTCCATTTTTACTTGGAGTGGATAGAAATTGAGTTCAGTGCCTACACCAATTCGGCGAGAAATGAGACTTTCTTTGTCATAAGGGGAGCGAGTTTCTAAGTAATGAACGTAGAGATCGTGACCATTTGCTGTTTTCGGTGTGTAAATCGTATAATCTTGGCTACTTTCATTGCTATAACTTATTGGTGAGGTGCGATGCTGTGTCGACACTCCCTACAATTTTGCCAGAACGAGCTTGTTCATAATGCTTAATAAGGGATTGCGCTGACTGACGTTGTTCTTCATTCATTGCATCAATCGTTTTTGAAACTGTTGGTAAATCATTTTGACTTAAGGCGGTTTCAGCTAGGTTATTACGAGCTTCTTGCTGATCATTTTTACTCAAAAAATAACCGGCTTTTTCCGCCCATAATTTAGCATCATCATAGTTGCCACGATTCCGCTCAAGTTCTGCTTTTTGCAACATAACCCATGGATCACCGTGCGTTTTTGTTAAAATAGACGATCATCAATAAGTTGCTGAGCTAATTTGCTGTTACCGCGCCATAACGCTAAACAGAGCTAAACCAAAATAGCGAGAATCGTAGCTCGGATTCAGAATTTTTGATGTTCGGGTATAGTCATTGATATAAACATTTTGAATTCATACGCTCTAAATATTGTTGCGCCAATTCAAATTTGCCCGCATCGCTTGCAGTGAGAGAGAGTTTATGAAGTAAACCATCACTCACAGCGAGTTTATTGGTTAAGGCTTGTTGTTCAATTTCTTGATAAATCTCTAATGCTTTGTGTGGTGAGCCTTTTGCTGCCCAATAATCACCAAAGGCTTCTTCTAAATACGCAGGCACATTAGATTGAGCCTGTAATGTATTGAAGTCGTCTTCTATTTCATCAAATTTATTCAAGCGAACGCCCATCACAAAACGATCTTGCAATGCTTGTTGATACAGAGGATGCTCAGGATTAATTTTGGCCAAAAGTGCGGTCAATTCTTCAAATGATTTTTCTTGTTGTGTAGGTGTTGTCGCATTTTTTGAGGAGGTAATCGTCTTACCATGCTCAAAACCACATCATATCTTTTTGATTGAATTGATCAGGATAGGCTTTTTGTAATTTCTCTTGTAGTGGTTGAAGGTTGTATTTCGATGCTAAACGATACAACTCTCTCATTAAGGTGATATTTTTCGGATTTTGTTCTAACTGACGTTGCCAACGGCCAAGTTTAGCCATGTCGGGTTCGGTGAAATCAAGCAAATAACTTTCCGCATCAAGATAAGCATTATCTTGTCCAAAACGTTTCTTATAAACATTCAGTGCATTTTTTGCCGCATTGTAGTTTTTGGTTTCAGTGGAGGCTAATGCGCCACCAAGCCATCCATTTGGATTATCAGGGAATTGCTTTTGCAATTGGGAATAGAATGCAACGGCACGGTCGTATTGTTTTTCATTTCGAGCGGCTTTGCTCTAAATTTTTCCAGTTCATTTTGAGAAAAATTGCGCTGGTGCGCAGCTTTCGCAAAGTGAAAGTGCTTTTAGCGGATTGATTCGTCCTCAGATAGAGTGTAATTAAATCATCGCGCACTTTCATCATCAGTCGTCCTCTTAAATAAGGCCTCAAGTTTTGGAATAGCTTGATTTAATTGGGCCTCTCCTTGACGAGAGAAAATGATGATATTTTCTCGTTCGGTATCAATAGAGGAATTTTGGGCACAGGCAACCTGTACTACTGAGGTACTGACACCTACTAATAGCACTGCCTTAAAGACATGGGATAGAGACTTCATATTAACTTCTACTATGTTTAATTATAATTATTTATTGTGGACTCCATATTTATGACAATGTAAGGAAAGTGTAAGTTTCGTAAAGTGGTCCGACCTCAAGTTGAGCTATAAAAAGTATTAGTTATGTATAACATCGAGTGTTTTAGGTGAAAAAATAGGCATTTTAGTAAAATAAAACGCCTATTTGATATTTAGAGAAGTGATTGAAAGTTATTTCAAAATAAACATCGGTGTGTTGCTGATAGGATCACGATGAATGATGACATCCAGGTCAAACACATCCTTCAGCAATCCTTCCGTCATCACCTCATCAGGGGTACCTTGCGCCATTACGGCACCTTTTTCACTGACGATTAAGTGATCGCAATAGCGGCAGGCTTGGTTGAGATCGTGTAATACAGTAATCACGGTTTTGCCATTTTGTTGCATTTGTCGCATCATGCCCATGAGTTCAGCTTGGCGGTTTAAATCCAGATAAGTAGTCGGCTCATCAAGTAGCACTAATTCAGCATCTTGCGCAAGTGTCATGGCTAAGAAGACGCGTTGTTGCTGACCACCAGATAAATCGGAAACCAACTGTTCGGCGAGTTCGACAGTTTGTGTTTGATCCATCGCCCAAGCGACCAATTCTTCATCTTTTTGGCTGAGTTTACCCCAGAGGTTTAAGTAAGGCGAACGCCCGTAAGCGATCAATTCGCGTACTTTTAATGCCTTCAGGTACCAAGTGTTGCTGCGGGAGAAAAGCCAATTCTTGGGCATATTCTTTAGGGCTTTTTTGCCAAATATCCTGACCTTTATGGGTGATTGAGCCTTGCTTTGGCTTAAGTAATCGAGCCACCGCTTTTAATGTGGTGGACTTACAGCAACCATTTGGGCCGATTAATGCAATCACTTTATTTTTCGGGAATTTTAGCGACAGATTTTAACCACGAGTTTATCTTGATAACCTAAAAGATAAATTATTGATTTCAATGCTCATTATTTAGTTCTCATCAATAAGTAGAAGAAATATGGCGCACCGATAATCGCGGTCAGAATACCTGCCGGCAGTTCAGTTGGTGGGTCAATCACCCGCGCCAAAATATCCGAAAGTTGTAATAAGAGGGCGCCAATAATCAAGGCTGCCGGTAATAGGGTACGATGTCTGCCACCGACTAAACGGCGAGCAAGATGCGGCGCAACTAAGCCTAAAAAGGCAATCGGACCACAAATTGCCACGGCTGTAGTGGAAAGGGCTACTGCTAGCACTAAAACGCTGATTTGCACCTTATTTACGGTCACGCCAAGGGTGGAGGCTTTGTTTTCACCTAAACCAAGAGTGTCGAGATCGCGACAGAAAATAAATGGCAAGGGTAGTAATACCACTAACCATGGCAATACCACATTCAAATAAGACCAGCTGCGTCCCCATAGGCTTCCTGTGAGCCATAACATAGCCGTGTTGATCTCGACCGGATTGGTCAGCATCAGATAATGACTAATCGCTGCCCACAATGCGGAAAGTGCGACCCCAATGATTGCCATTTTGATAGGGCGGAAGTTAAAACCGCACACGATCCATAAAATGACAAAAGAGAGCACGCCGCCTAAAAAGGCAAAAATTGGCATCCAGTAAAATGCTAAGTTTGGCAAGAACATCAATACCGAAACAGCAACTAACCCAGCCGCATTGTTAATCCCTAAAATGTCGGGAGAGGCAAGTGGATTGCGCACCACGCTTTGCACTAACACACCAGAAATTGCTAAGGCTCCGCCTAATAAAATCGCTAATACTGCACGGGGGAGGCGATATTCCATCAAGGTAAAATAGTTTTTATCATCAGGCTGAAAGGCCGCCCAAATTTCCTCAAAAGAAAGCGTATAAGTGCCAAGGCGAATACTCAATCCAAAGAGTAGTACCATCATACTGAGCGTGATGACATAAAAGCCGATAGTGCGGAAAGATACATGAGAGGTTCGCATTAGTGTCTTCCTCTGGCAAATAATACAAAGACTGGGGCACCGATTAAGGCAAGCACCGCACCAGCAGGCACTTCGCTAGGAAAGTTGACCGCGCGGGCAATGGTATCTGCAGCGAGCATTAAAATTGCGCCGAGTAACATTGCCATAGGGAGCGATTTTCGCAAGTCATAACCAATCCAATAGCGAGCAAGATGGGGCACGAGTAAGCCAATAAAGGCAACTGGGCCAGCAACACTCACGCTTGAGCCCACAATCAATAACGCCATGATGTTAGCGTACCAACGTAAACGGAAGAGATTGATACCTAGCGAACGCGCAGATTCATCGCTTAAATTGAGTAAATTTAAACGGCTGGCAAAAAGCAGGCAGAAAAGTGCGGTCAAAATAAAGAACGGAAATAACGTCAATAATTCATTCCAACGAGCATGTGCAATGCCGCCAGCTAGCCAACTCATAATACCGAAGGCATGATCTTCCGCGATAATGAGCACCAATTTCGTGAGCGCGGCACAAAGTAGTGATACGGCAATCCCCGCTAAAATCACTCGGCTACGATCTCCACTGTTGTCTTTCCAACCATTGCTGATCAGCATTACCACAAACCAACTCAGACCGCCGCCGATACTAGCCACTAAAGCAATGCTATAACCAGAAAGAATCAAGGGGCTAAACGCACTGGCGGTTACCATAGCAAGACTGGCTCCAGAGTTCACGCTGAGTAATGTAGGGGAGGCAAGTGGATTGCGCGTAATGGTTTGTAGCAACGCTCCTGCCACCGCAAGATTGGCGCCTAAAATCATGCCAACTAATGCGCGCGGTAGGCGTAAATCGGTTACCGTAATTTTGGCAATTTCATCGCCATCGGGGAGGAACGCTTGTAACGCTGCAAGCGGTCGAATTTCGATGGGATAATACAAAAACAGGCTTCCCCATAATAGGAAAGCCAGAATGATAAGGGGAAGTCCCCAACGGAAAGCAGACTTCATCATTATTTTTGCTTCACGAAATCTTCAATTTGTTTTGCCATAATTTTGCTTGTTTCTAAACCGCGACCACGCGCCCACATGTCGGAGTCAACACTGTAAACATGGTTCGCTTTTACCGCAGGAATGGCTTTCCAAAGTGGCTCAGCTTCCCATTTGCGCGCAATACTTTCATCACGATAATGGGCAATGAACAAGTATTCCGGTTTTTCCATTACTAATTGTTCAAGGTTGATTTCACGAAAGCTTGATCGCTATTGAGTTTAGTTGGCGCAAAACCTAATGTCGTTAAGAAACTTCCCCACATAACCATTGTCATTTTGGATATTAAATTTATCTTCTCGAGAAGTACCAAATGAGGCTTTTTGCCTTGTACACCCTAAAATTTTTGCAATGTTGGCAATGTAATCATTATGTTCATTGATCTTCGCTTTCATTTCAGCGCTTTTTACCCACTAAATCACCAATTTTTCTGCGCAGTTTCAAGGTTTTCTTGGTAGCTTTCATGACGCGAATCAAACATTACCGTTGGTGCAATTTTTTTCAATTCTTCAAATACTGCAGTATGGCGAGATGGATCGGCAATAATTAAATCGGGTTTGAGAGAAGCAATTACTTCAAGACTCGGTTGAGAACGCGTACCAACGGATTGCCATGCAGCAATTTTTTCGCGCACTTGCGGCAAAATACGATCGACTTTGTTGTCGTCAGCCACACCTACCGGACTTACACCGACTTGGGCTAACGCATCCACAAAAGAATATTCCAACGCCACAACACGGCTTGGGGTTTTATCAAGGGTGAATTCGCCTTTGGCGTCTTTAACTGTCACTGCGCTAGCGAATGCTGACGCCATTAATAATGCGGAAGTTAAAGTAGCTTTGAATAATTTTTTCATGATGTGTCCTCAATAATAAAAAGCGTTTGGATTATACATTAAAATAATGTTATTGAGAATAGTTATATTTTATCTATTTGGTCGGATTTCTCTATTTCGCTCGCATTCTAGCAAGCAAACTGACGGCAGCAATAATGACTAATGAACCAATCCAGAAATTTAGGCTTGGTACGTTATCCCAGAAGAGCCAGTCACAGATGCTGGAGAAAATAACGCCAGTAAAAGCAAAAGGCGTGATGACATTAGCGGGTGCGTATTTAAAGGCGCGAGTGAGTAATAATTGGAAAATAAGACCGAATCCGCCCACTAAAAGTAACACGCGTAAATCCGTGTAGTGTTGGCATTTTCCACTGTGCGATGAAAAAGAGCGGCAACAAAATCGAACCTAATAAGTGAAAGTAAAACACGATATTTTTAGGTGAGTTATGTTTATTGAGCTCTTGTAAGCTGATAAACGCCATCGCAGCCAAGGCTGCTGCACCTAACGCATAGCCTGCATGGAGAGGATTGATATTCATTGAGTCGTTGGTCAGCATAATGATGGATACACCGATAAACCCCATAAAACTGCAAGCTAATACTTTTAATGGCGTTCTGACTTTAAAGAAAAACAACAGTAAAGGCACAAAAAGTGCGGAGGTATTCATCAATAAAATCGCAATAGAAATTGGTAAATATTTAATGGCGTAGAAGGTTAACAACATACTGGCAATGCCGGCAAGGTTGAGCAAAACGAGAAACTTCCATTGCGACATATCGACTTTAAAATCTCCATCTTTAATTAAAAAGGGCAGGAGAAACACAAAACCAATAAAGAAACGGGAAAATAAAATTTCACTGGACGGTAATTCATCAGAGGCGTATTTTACAAAGACGCCCATTAAGGCAATGCTGATGTAAGCTAGTACCATACAAACAACAGCTTTTTGATAATTATTGCGGAGATGTATGTTTGGCATAAAGGTTCCTTGCACAACGTGCGATAAAAAAGTTGTCTTATTTTGTAAGAAAATGGGCTTGTCTTCGTCTAATGAAATGTAAGCTGAAGATATTTTCTATAATTCTATAATAAGGAAAGAAAATGAAATATACAAAAAAATTTCTTATATTGACCGCACTTTTTGGCGGTTTGCAAAGTAGTTTAACGTATGCTGATAATACAACCTCATCAAAGGAGCAAAAATGACAATGGAAAGCAAACAAGAACAACGAATTATTTATCTTGCTGGTGGTTGTTTTTGGGGACTAGAAGCTTATATGGAACGCATTCAAGGCGTGACTGATGCCGTTTCGGGCTATGCCAATGGAAAAGGCGATACCACGAACTATCAATTATTGCACGCGACAGATCATGCTGAAACCGTGAAAGTCACTTACGATCCAAACAAAATTTCGCTAGATAAATTGTTGCAATATTATTTCCGTGTTATCGACCCAACCAGTATCAATAAGCAAGGCAATGATCGTGGCAGACAGTATCGAACTGGCATTTATTATCAAAATGAGCAAGATAAAGCGGTTATTGAGGCAGCATTGAAAAACTTACAAAGTAAATATCAAGAACCGATTCAAATTGAAGTAGAGCCACTGAAAAATTATGTGGAGGCGGAAGAGTATCATCAGGATTATCTCAAGAAAAACCCGAATGGCTATTGTCATATCGACATCAAAAAAGCCGATGAGCCATTAATTGATGATAAAAAATACCCAAAACCAAGTGATGCAGAATTAAAGCAAAAATTGACCGCACTTCAATATGATGTGACGCAAGGCAAACATACTGAACGCTCTTTTAGTAATGAATATTGGGATAATTTCGCGCCGAGTATTTATGTGGATATCACCACGGGAGAACCATTATTTTCTTCTAAAGATAAATTTGAATCAGGTTGCGGCTGGCCAAGTTTTACCAAACCGATTGCCGCTGAAGTGGCGGAGTATCAAAGAGATAATAGCTTTAATATGACTCGTATTGAGGTATTAAGTCGCAGTGGTCATGCCCATTTAGGTCATGTGTTTGACGATGGTCCACGCGATAAAGGCGGTTTGCGTTACTGCATCAATAGTGCATCGATTAAGTTTATTCCATTAGATGAAATGGAAAAACAAGGCTATGGCGATTTGATTCCTTTTGTGAAATAAGAGGAAAAAATGAGAAAAATATTGACCGCACTTTTATTGTTTTTGAGTCCATTGAGTTTTGCACAAGAGAAGGTGTCTTTGGCGGATATTCCCTTGAAAACGTTGAATAATCAAACCGTCTCTTTATCACAATATCAAGGCAAGCCGCTTTATATCAAAATGTGGGCATCCTCGTGTCCAATTTGCTTGGCTGGTTTAGCGGAAATTGACGATCTTAGTGCTGAAAAAAATCTTGATTTTAATGTAATTACGATTGCCTCACCTGGACAAAAGAACGAACAAAATAGTCAAAAATTTATCAATTGGTATAAAGGTCTGGATTACAAAAATATCACGGTATTATTGGATGAAAATGGGGAAATTATTAAACGTGCTAATGTATTAGGCTATCCGTTTAATTTGCTATTGGATAAGGATTTAAATCTTATCAAAGCACAGCCAGGTCATTTGAATTCAGATCAAATTAAACAACTTGCGAAGGAATAAAAAAGAGCGGTCATTTTTGACCGCTCTTTTATATTGGCTTGATTATGCAAATGCCTGTAATTCAGGGTTGATTGGGGTTTCAGCGATATTGTTCACATAGTTACATAATGTGGCGAGGGACTAACACCCAAAAATCACATCAATAGCATTTTCTTGGGTATAACCCGCATCAAAGAACGCTTTAAGCTGCGCTTCGGTTAATTTTGCTTTTTGCAAAATAACAGCAAGCGTGAAACGCGCTAAAGTATCCAGTTTTTTATCACCTTCAATACGAGCAGTTGCACGAATTTGGTTTACAAGCTCTTCTTCAAGTTTTAACACTTTTAAAGCGATCTTCGTGTGGCCAGCGACACAGAAACCACAGCCATTGACTACCGCAGCAGTACTTGCACCACTTCGCGTTCTGTTGCGTTTAGGCTATTACGACTCATTAATGCCGCCCACTGTGCGATAAGTTTCAAGTGCCGTAGGGGCATTCGTGAGAACACCAATTAAATTTGGAATAAAACCATTGGCATTTTGTACGGCTTTTTAAAGCTTCTTGTGCCGCTTCTGGGAGCGGATTCAATGGTGTGAATTTTTAAATTGAGACATAAACTACTCCTAAGGGATAAATCATAAATTTCCGCTTGATAATACCTTTCTAACTTAAATAAGAAAAAGAAGAAAAGCTTATTTCATATAGCCAAAAGTTATGATTATTCTTGGGTAAACCAATCTTCTGTTTTTGTATTTACGTCAAATACTTGTCCTAACAATGGTGTAAGTGTATTCACGCCCAGTGCTCTTGCCATTGGTATGCTTTTAAGCACAGGCTCATTCCACGTATGCAAGGCAAGGGGATAAGCTCCCCAGTGAATGGGCATAAATCTTGTTGGCTGTAGTTTGGCCGCGAGTTGTGCGGTTTGCTCAGGGAAAAGATGGTTATTGGGCCATCTTTCGTCATATTGTCCGTTCTCGATAAACGCAATATCAATTTTGCCAACACGGCTGGCAATTTCATCAAAATGTTTGCCTTGGGCGGAATCACCATGGAAGTAAAAACGTTCTTCATTTTGACCGCGCTGATGCTCTATTAAAAAACCAGACCATAATGCTTTGTTATGATCAAACAAGCCACGGCTAGAATCATGTCTTGCAGGTAATGCAGTATATTTTACGCCATTGCGTTCAGTGCTTTGCCACCAGTCTAATTCAGTAATTCTAGTCGCATCTATTCCCCATTTTTGTAAAATTACGCCCATTCCTAAAGAAACCACAAAATGACTTTGCGTTTTCATTAATTTCTCGATGCTTTCTTGTTCTAAGTGATCGTAATGACTATGTGAAAGCAGCACGACATCTATAGGCGGTAATTCTTCAATTTCTGCCACAGGTGGTTGAAAACGGTGCATCATTATTGGCACTGGAGACGCACTATTTCCAAAAAGTGGATCGGTAATGATGGTTTGATTGCCAATACGCATAAGTAGCGTTGAATGTCCAAACCACATAAAGCGACTCTGTTCAGCTGGCGCTAATAACTCGGTCCAATTTGGTTTGACCGTTGGCAATGGTTTTTTCGGGTGAAAATCTTTTTCATAAAATGTCATTTCCCAAAGCGCACTTGCAACATTTATTGGTGCGCGTTGAGGTTCTGCATTATAGAAAGTTTGTGTATCAGGATCATAATGATCACTCTTCGGATATACCGGATAAGTGGGTAGATAAAACCAATAGGTGGCAAATGCGGCAATTCCCGCAAGAGTAATGAGTTTCTTTGTATGTCTCATATTTAAAGGATACTTTCCAAATATAAATTTGGCAGCATTATACCTTTAAATGTGTTTTTACTACAGTAAGTAATCTTTCTAACTCTTTTTACCTTTTTCGGAAAGGACTTTGTTGTCGCGCAGCATTTGACTGGCACGAGCTTCAATAAAGCAGAGATAATCGCTGTTTTGGGTTTCTTGGAATTGTTTTTCGGCTAACTGCATTTCGGTGAAGTCTTTATTAGTTTGAGCAATCAGCATTTTTTGTCCGATTAATACAATTAATGCGGTAATTAAAGCGATGACAGCACCATAGCCGTTAGTGGGATAATAAAGAATGCCCGCCAGAACAAAAAGTGCGGTCACTAAATTGGATGAATTTTTGATATAGCCTTCAGCTGGCGGTGGCTTGATGAGATCTTTCAGGTTCATAAGATTTATATGTCATGCTAAAAAATTTGCCTTCCCTCAAGTGAAAGAGGGAAGGCAATATCATAATATATTACGCTAACACACCAAAATGATAGCCTAAAATACCCACGCCGAATAAGGCGAAGATGATGTACATGGCGTTGACTTTTTTACGTAATAAATACATACATAAGAAAGTTAAACCTAACGCGGCGAGGCCTGGAAGAAGGTCGTTTAATACGCTTTGTACGGTGGTCACCACTTCTTCGCCCATTTGGTTTTTATAGCGGGAAAGTTCTAATGGAATATTAATGCTCGTCCATTTCGATACCAGTGAGCCCATGACAAAGAGACCGAGGATAGACGCCCCCTGCGTCAATTTTTGTAAGCGACCGCCACCCATATCGTTAACGATTGTGGTGCCTTTTTCATAGCCATATTTAAAGCCATACCAACGAGTTAACCCACGGCAAAGGTTGATACCGATGAAGAAAAGTAATGGTCCTAAAAGGCTACCGGTAAGGGCTAAGCCCGCACCAAGTGCCGCGAGTACAGGACGTAATGTCCCCCAGAAAATTGGGTCACCCACACCAGCTAATGGGCCCATTAAACCGACTTTCACCCCACTGATTGCGGAGTCATCAATATCGTTGCCGTTCGCGCGTTCTTGTTCCATCGCGGCGGTTACACCGATGATAGATGATGCCACCCAAGGCTGAGTATTAAAGAATTCTAAGTGGCGTTTTAATGCGGCTGCTTGATCTTCTTTTTTGCTGTAAAGACGTTTAATAGCTGGAATCATCGATACACAGAACCCCATTGCTTGCATACGTTCAAAGTTGAAAGAACCTAGCAAGAAAGTTGAACGCCAGTAAGTGCTACGGATATCGCCTTTTGTTAATGATTTTTTAGTTTGTTCAGTCATAATTTCTTCCTTATAGTCCTTCAAGTTCATCGTCAGCTAATTCACGTTTTGCAACTGCTTGTGGGGCAGTAGATTGATGGAAACGTGGGTTTAATTGAATGTAAATCATCGCTAAGCATGTGCCTAAAATACCGAGACCTACAAGGTTGTAATTGGTGAAAGAGGCGATTACGAAGCCTAGGAAGAAGAATGGCATTAATGCGCCTGCACGCATCATATTGATGACCATTGCATAACCGACGACCACGATAAACCCACCGGCGATTTGTAAACCGCGAGTCACCACTTCTGGAATCGCGTTCAATGCTTCGGTTACCGTATCCGTACCTGCTACTAACGCAACGAAGAAGGTTGGAATTGCTACACGTAAGGCTTGTAATGCAAGACCACTAAAGTGACAGAATTCAATGCCTCGGAAGTTGGCTTTTGCGGCAAAATCATCGGCTTTATGTTGAAGGAAGATGGTTAAAGTACGTACGAAGATAGTTAATACTTGACCTGCCGCCGCGACTGGAATCGCAATCGCTAATGCGCTCCCTTTATCTTGGCCGCCTTTGATGACGAGGATAGTTGCAATCACACTGGCTAATGCCGCATCTGGTGCCATTGCCGCACCCACGTTCATCCAGCCTAATGCCACTAATTCAAGGGTACCACCGACAATAATACCGGTTTCTAAATCACCTAATACTAAGCCGATTAGGGTACAAGCAACTAAAGGACGATGAGTTTGACGTTCGTCCAATACACTCCCCATACCGCAAATGGCGGCAACGAGTGTGACTAAAATAATTTCCATTGTTGTCATAATGAATTGTCCTCGTAATTAAAATTGAATCGCATCAAGCTCTTTGTGCGTGAGCATTGATTTCGGGCTGCTCGCCACTTGTTGTAAGCTTAATTCCACGCCTTTATCTAAAAGCTGTTTAAATGCAGCCACATCAGTTGGGTTGACGGCAACTGCTTGGGAAAGCATTTTGTCGCCTTCACGAAACGTCATACCGCCCACGTTAACTTTATCAATTTTTACGCCACCCTCGATTAAGCGCACGATATCTGTTGGGTTGGTTACCAACCAAAGAATGTTTTTGCCCGCATATTTCGGGTTGTGATACACCTTAATGGCTTTGTCTACAGGAATCACATAAGCTTTCAAATGTTCAGGGGCGATTTGGAGCAATAAGTCACGACGAAGGGCATCATTCGCCACATCATCATTTATCGCAAAAATCGCTTCACATTTCACTGCTTTCGCCCAAGAGGTCGCTACTTGACCATGGATTAAACGGCTATCAATACGCAATAAGGAAATGTTCATATTGCCAGAAAGTGCGGTTGGATTTGGAGCGGTTTTTGGTGCTTCAGCTGGTTTAGCAGCTAGCGTTGGAGTAGGCTTGCTTTCTTTAGGTTGACGGAAGGATTTCACAGCAGCGACCCCGACTTCTTTCGCGGTTTCTACCAATTCATCTAAGCTGGCGCCATCTTTGGCATCAAGCACTTCTAGCAACATCGGTAGATTAATGCCGGTGACGATATCGGTATTATCCCTTTCACGGCCACTCGGCTTGCCGCGTTATAGGGGCTACCACCAAATAAATCGACCAGAAAGAGCACCGGTTCATTTTTCAGGCAGCGTGGCAATAATCGAATTGTATTTTTTCGATTAAATGCTCACCGCCTTCACCCGTAAGAAAGTCACGACATGGCAGTTTTCATCTTCGCCATACACCATAGCGGCGGAATTGACGATTTCTTCAGAAAACTTACCGTGCGTTGCAACGATAATGTGGGTCATGGATATTCCTCCCATTGAGTTGATAAAATCAGTCTATTTTTGCTTTTCAGTACGCGCTGCGCAAACGATTGCTCCGAATGGAGTTTAGTGTATGGATTTGAAGATTAGCGTCAACAAAGAATAGTCAAATAGTGATCGAGATCAAATAAACAGGTAAGATGACTTACAACTTTTGAGGTATTTGTGAATTAAGTACAACGTGCGGTTGATTTTGGGACGATTTTTGCCGAATAGAAAGCATTTCACGGTAAATTAGAAAAAGGTTAAAATAAACTAAATTTTTATGTTGGGAGTCTCGATGTTTTTGTTTATCTCATCGTCGCTTTAGCGGCAGGCGTAGCACTCGCCACGCAATCAGCGATTAATACGCAATTGGCGAAAGCCATGAGTGGCGAAGCAGTGATTGCTACCTTCATTTCTTTTGCAGTAGGTACGATTTTTCTCTTTTTTATCGCATTGGCTAAAACTGATTTATGGGGCAATCTATCCACGATCCCATCACAACCTTGGTGGAAATTAATTGGTGGGGTACTCGGCGCTATCGTCGTCTTCACAACGGTTCTACTTGCACCGAAATTAGGCATAACCGCGATGTTATTTTTTATCATCGTCGGACAATTAATTACGGCAACAGCTATCGATCATTTTGGTCTTATCGGTATGCCGATCCGAGAAGTAAATATCACAAAATTCATCGGATTAATTATTGTCGCTTTTGGATTGGTATTTTATTTCTTTGGAGATAAGTTGGTTGAGCTATTTGGGGCAAGATAGGATAGAATACGCCTCTATTTATTGATTAATCGCGTAATTGGGGAAACTATGCGAAAGCGTTGCCTGTGGGCTTTGATTATTTTGTTGCTGTTGATCGTACAAGCATTGGCTTATTACGCGTTTTTGCGACCCCAAAACGTGTAGCGCAACTAACGAATCATTTTTTAGCACCGCATTATCACATTGAATTAGCCGATGATTGGCAATGGGAAACAACAGGTTTAACGCTGCCAGAGCTAAAAGTGAAAACCGACCAATGTACGCTAGTAAACCTAAATAATACTCAGGTGACTTGGTGGAATACGCATAGTCTTGATGTTGAAAAGGCTAGCTTGAATTATGATTGTTTAACCCATTTACCCAGTGATAATGCTGAAAAAACACCACCAAATTTGACCGCACTTTGGGCGGCATTGCCTATTTCTCATGTTAACGTTAAACACTTTCAATTAACGAATGCCGAAGCCTTGACACAAGGGGCTTTAAAACCTTTCTTATCGGCTGATTGGGCGTTAGACGCAAACTATAACGGCAACCATTAGCACTCGACGCTCAAGCTAATAATGACGGACTTGATCTTCATCATCAATCGACTGTCACGCCACAAGATGGCATTTTCCAATGGGCGGGCAGTACCGACATTAAACAAGCGGAAGATAAAACCTACGATCTTCATTTCTCTGCGAATTTTGATCCTGATCTTTCTCAGCTTCCTCAACAAGGCAATGTCTTACTTAACTGGAATAACCCAGAACTTGCCGTTACAAAAGGCGAGGCAAAAGTGTCGTGGCAAGGGGCGGATGGCCAGTTAAATGCTCAAGATTTAACAACTAATTCACCATTGTTGGATGTGCCTTTTGTGTTCACCAAAGATGGCTTGGATATTTCATGGGGGAAATTTTATTGGACCTTTGATAGCTATCAACCAGTCAAAGGCTTCCTTGGGTTATCTATTCACCGTGCGGCAGAAGGCTTATTGCCATTAAGCATTGATATGAACGTGATCTTGCAAACCTTTGGTGAAATGGGCAAAGGGGAGATTGTGATTTCAGGCAAAAATGGTGAAATCGGCGGTGGCGATGACAATAACGAATTGGATTTTGAGCTGAAAACACGCGGGGATTTACGTTATAACGCTACTGTGGCACAAACCAATTTAACCTATCATCTCGGCGGGCTCTTCACCCATCCAGTGGTGTATTTTTACCCGGGTTCCGTCTTTAAAATGGATACCATTCAGCCAGATACCAAGTTGCATGTTCGTTTACCGTTAGATGACATTATTATTGGTCGTTATGGTTTGGAAGGTCGTTTGCTCGCAACATTAAAGGGCACGACACCACAGTTTGAAAATCTCGATTTAAAATTAGACGGAAACGCCCATGAGTTTATTGCCGGTATTAAAACCGTGTTTGATTTGCGGGATGAAGAACATAAGTTGCAGTCTGTGGAAAAACAAGCGACAAACCGTTGGGATTGGACAATCAATGGCAGTGCAAACTGGAAATCCTTAAATACGCCAGTCAAAATGGAAGGAAAAGGATTTTGGGAAGCCGATCATATTGAATTAAATCAACTTTCTGCTCACTCCAAAGAAGTCAAAATGAAAGAGGTAAAAATGGCACCACTTTCATTGGAGCTTAAAGATCGACTCCGCTGGGATTATGAAGAAGAGCATATTCGAGGTTTGTTGCAAGCGAAAACAGATTGGATTGAACTGGCTTATGGCGGTCGTTTTGTTTCGCCTGTTTTCGGTTTAGGTATTGATGGTAAGAGTATCAGTAACTTCAATTTTGCAGGTGATTTAAAGGCTGGTTCGCTTGGGCCTTTAGATGTCTTGGGTGTATATCAAAATACTGCACTTTCAGGCAAAATCAGCTGGAAAGAACAATCTGCAAAAGTATTCCAATCACTTTTCCCTCAACAATGGAATTGGTTAATTCATGAGGGCAGCATTAAAGGACAAAGTGAATTCGCAATCAATGGCAATGGCGTGAAAATGGATGGGGAGCTGAACCTAAAAAACGGTAAAATCACCATGCCAGATGGCGAGATTTATGGCTTGAACATTCGCTTCCCGATGAATTATGAAAACTCGGCATTGCAAGTGTCTTCGAGCAAACCAATCCATATTTCGACTCACAATATTCGCTATGGTGCGCTTTCCGTCGCAAATGGAGAATTGGATTTGTTTGGGCATTATCCGAATACCATGAAAAATCCGCTTACTTTGAGAAATGTGAAACTTTCCTTATTTGATGGCGTATTGACGGTGCCTCAGCTCAATTTTCCACAAAGTAAAATGGCGACACTTTCTTTTACTAATATTGATTTAGCCCAAGTGTTAGCCTTGGCACAATATAACCAAGTAACCTTAACCGGCCGTGCCAATGCGACCCTGCCATTTTGGCTCGGGCATAAGGAATGTTTGATTTGTAATGGTACATTGGAACAAGTGGGAAATGTGTCCATCAAATTAACCGATGAAATGGTAAAAGGACTGAAAAAAGGCGGTTGGACAGAAAATATCTTGGTGGATTTATTAAAAGAAATGGAACTACAAAATTCCCATGCGGCGGTGACGCTCGATCCGAAAGGACAAATGACATTGCGTGCGAGTATTAGCGGATTTAATCCAACTAAGCGAACCAATAATCCGATAACGTTAAATTATACGCACCAAGAAAATATGTTTGAATTGTGGAATATGATTGACTATGGCTCGCAATTTGAACAAAATCTGCAATATAAACTTTATAAGCAATTAGACAAGACAAATGATAAAACACCTTAAATTTCAACCGCACTTTTTTATTTTTGCGGTTATGTTTACACTCACGGCTTGCACACCGACCATTCAATTGGACACACCAAAGGAAGGCATCACCATTAATATGAATGTGGTGGTGGACCACAATATTAAAGTGGAAATGGATGAAAAATCTCAGAAAGCTGTGGGTGAAGTAGAACCTGTGAAGAAATAATAAATAAAAAAATGTTTGAACTTTGATTTTATTTCTAGCTATATTGTTTTCCATGGGTGTAGTTGTGTCATATCCAGTCATTGTTATGGGGAAGTTGGTTTAATATTGTTCATTTTGTGGTATCAATTTATAGCTACTGTTATAGCTAATTAAAATATAAGTAATTAAGGTATTAAATGTCAGAATTGCGTTTTTCTTGATCTTTTTGCAGGTGCAGGTGGACTTTCCGAAGGGTTCATTCAGGCAGGTTTTAAGCCCGTTGCTCATATTGAATCAGACAAGGCCGCCTGTTTTACTCTTCAAACTCGCATGGCTTATCACTGGTTAAAAATCCGTTGATAAGCTAAGCTTATATGTTGATTACTTAAAAGGGGAATTAAGCCGTACTGAATTTTTATAAAAATATTCCTGAACATATTTCAAAGACGGTAATTAATAAAGAAATTTCAGAAGATTCTTTAAAAACAATTTTTAGTCAAATTGATGACTTACTTGAAAATTCTTCTCTTGATCTGATTATAGGTGGTCCCCATGTCAAGCTTTATTCTTTGGTCGGCAGATCATGCGACTCTAATAAGATGCTTGGTGATAAACGTAATTATCTGTACAAATTTTACGGTGAGTTTCTAAAACGTTACCAACCAAGATATTTTGTCTTCGAGAATGTAACGGGACTTTTGTCCGCAAAAGATGCTGACGGAAGATATTATTTTGAAGAAATGAGGATGCTTTTTAAAAAGTTAGGATACGAAACAGAATATCGCATCCTTAATGCAAATGATTATGGTGCACTTCAAGCTCGTAAAAGAATTATCCTTGTGGGTAGAAGAGGAGAAAAAACAGGATTTTATCCTCAACTTGAGATTGAAAGACCCAACGTGTGTGTCAATGAAATATTTTCAGATCTTCCTGTAATTCATGCAGGAGAGGGAAGTGTGCGACCATGCAAGACGAAGAAATATTCCGGTCAATGGTTGTATGATTCAGGTATAAAAAACGATAACATCCCTGTTACATGGCATATTGCGCGTCCGCTGAATCAACAAGATTCAGAAATATATCGTATGGTAGCAGATCTGTGGAGCAAGGAAGGTAAAAGGATGGAATATAATGATTTACCTGAAAACCTTAAAACTCATAAGAATCGTACCGCATTTGCGGACAGGTTTAAAGTTGTAGCAGGTAATTTATCCTCATCTCATACAGTATTAGCTCATCTTGCAAAGGATGGGCATTACTATATCCATCCAGATCCCAAACAGAATAGATCAATTACCCCTAGAGAAGCAGCACGCCTTCAAACTTTTCCTGATGATTATTATTTTGAAGGAGGGACTGACAAACCAAGTAGAACTGCTGCATTTAGGCAGATTGGTAATGCTGTTCCAGTTATACTGGCAAGAAAAATTGCAGAAAATTTGAAGGAGAATTGGCATGAGTGAAAATGCTTATAAAATAAGACCAGCTGGACGACATTTATTAACCATCGGTAGAGATCTGATTCAGGACAGTTATGCTGCTATCGTTGAGCTTGTAAAAAACGCTTATGATGCGGATTCAGAATCTGTGGAAATACATTTTAAAGCAACTGAAAAATTATCAGGAAATGAAGAAGTAACAGGTGATGTGCCTGAGGAAAGCATTGTAATTACAGTCCGTGATTATGGTCATGGGATGTCTCAAGATACTGTAATTAACAAGTGGATGGTTCCCTCAACGAAAGATAAGCTTGAGCGAAGAACGAGTCCAGGCGGCAGAATCATGCAAGGTCGCAAAGGGATAGGCCGCTATGCTGCGTCTATGCTTGGTTCTACCTTATTACTAGAGACAGTCTCAGAAGGTGCAGAAAAAACAACTGTTTTAGTTAATTGGCATGATTTTGAAACATCTAAATACCTAGATGATGTTGAAATTTTAGTTGAAACTCATTTAACTGATGAGCATTCAGGAACTACTTTGACAATTGAAGGTGGAGAAGAGTATTACAAAGAATGGAATAAAAAACAGTTCGATAAGTTAAATTTCGAATTAAAAAAACTGATATCCCCTATGCAAAATTTAATGGATAAAGCAGAGGATAAAAAGATAAGAATTTTAATATTCATTTAAAAATTAGTGGATTTGAAGGTATTGAAGATATAGAAGAGACCATTACACCATACCCTATCTTTAATCTATTTGATTATAAAATTTCAGGGAAAATACATTCAGATGGTAAAGGTACTCTGACTTATGTTTCGCAGAAAGCAAGAAACACAGTAGAAGAAATTATTTCTTTTGATTTAAAAGAACCTACTGCCTGTGGCGATTTAATCTTCGATATTCGAGTGTATGATAGGGACGGGGAATCCATAGAACAGTTGATTCACCGTGGTCTTAAAGATGATCGTGACAACTATGTAGGGAATTTACAGGCACGACAAATTCTTAACGATTCCAATGGGATTGGTGTCTATCGTAACGGATTTCGGATCAGGCCCCTTGGAGACCCTGAATTTGATTGGTTGAAGCTCAATGAAAAGAGAGTTCAAAAACCTGCTCAAAAAATTGGTAGCAACCAAGTAATTGGTTATGTACTAATTGGCTCAGAGGAAGAGTCTGATTTAATCGAGAAGAGTGCAAGGGATGGTTTGCGTGATAATAACGCTTATAAACAATTGCAGAAGATTACAAATGAAGTAATTAAAGAGCTGGAAACACGGAGATTCAGTTATAGGCGTAAAGCAGGATTAAGTAAACCGGCACTTAAAGTAGAAAGAGAGCTGAATAGGATTTTTTTCTTTTGATACTTTGAAACAAAACAGTTCATACAAAATTGATTGCGGGTGGGATGAATGAGAAATCAGTAGAAGAAGTTATTGAATTGATCAGTAAAGAAGAAGAAGAAAAAAGTCAGACAGTTGAAGAAATCCGCCAAGCCATTGCAACTTACCAAGGGCAGGCCACTTTGGGGAAAATTATGAACGTGGTTTTACATGAAGGTCGAAGACCATTGAATTATTTTTCGCAATGAAATTCCCCGAATTGATAGATTTATCAAGAAATTTAAGGAGACAAATAATTTTTGAAAAATATAGAAAAAAATCGAATCAATTGCGAATAATACAGTTTTTAAATGCTAAAACATTTTCTGACCTCTTTGTACGACTAGACCCTCTTGCTATGGGGAAACGCCCAGCTAAACGACAATTATCTATAGAGAATGAAATTTCAAATTGTTTTGCAATATTCCGTCAACAAATGGAAGATAAAAGTATTAAATTCGATATTAGCGGAAGTGCAATTATAGAAGCATGGCAACAGGATATTGCTGCTATATTTACCAATCTTATAGACAATAGCATCTTTTGGCTGTCAGAGAAAAATACTGATATTAGGCACATCATGGTTAACATTTTTTCTGAAGGAAATACTTTAAGCCATATAGATTTTCGTGACACAGGCCCTGGGATAGAGCCCTATCTTATCGAAGATAATCTTATATTTGAACCTCAATTTAGCACTAAGCCAGGTGGCACAGGTATTGGTTTGGCAATTGCAGGTGAAGCTGCTGAGAGAAACGGATTGAAACTTACAGTTTTAGAATCTACTACCGGAGCTTATTTTAGGCTTTCTACAAAAGGATATGAAGATGAATGAAATGAAGTTAATTCTTATTGAAGACTATGAACAGGATGTAAACTCTTGTAGAGAAGCCGTACAAGATTTTAACGAAGAAAATGGATGTCAAATTCAGTTAGAAATCCATACAACTATAAAAAGTGCATCAAACGCATTGGAGAATTCTTACTTTGATGGTGCAATTATCGATATGAAATTAGCTGATTCTGGCAATGAGGGGAATCAGGCTTTAGATGTAATAAGACAGCATTTAAAACGGATACCCGTAGCAATATATACTGGAACTCCTGATGTCGCAGATGAAACAGATATCCCTTCAATTGGTCTGTTTAAAAAAGCGGATATAACATACGGACAGCTTATATATAAATTTTGGGATATTTACAAAACTGGATTAACCAAAATAATGGGAGGAAAAGGTCAAATTGAACAAAGTCTAAGTCAAATTTTTCATAAATCACCTTCTTCCTGAAATTTCTCCCAAATTAAAAAGCTTCAGAAAAGAGTAATTGGGTTTGTTATGCAGAGGCAAAACCAGATGATACAGAAAAAGCCTTACTACGTCATACACTTAATCATCTCATTCATGAATTATATAAAAGCAGTGAAAATTGCTACCCTGAAGAGATGTATATACATTTGCCAGAACAAGCGCAGTCTGGAGTTAGAGTAGATACAGGATGTATTTTTAAAAAGAAAAGACTCAAAACAAATTTTTATATTGTTCTGAGTCCAGCTTGTGATTTGGCAGAACGTGAAGGCGGAGGATGTAATACTGATAGAGCATTACTGGTTGAAATCCAAATGATGGAAGATATTTTAGAACCTGAGTACTTTATTATTGGTGATAATGGTAATAAAAAAACTTAAAAAAACAAAAAAAGAGAAGGGGGAGAAAACTCTACTGATGAGTATCTTTTTAAAAGCAACAAGATAAAGACTTAATAAAATACCAAAGAAATACAAAAAAATTTATATTATTGTTGGCTTCCAAAGACTCGTTATTTCAATAATGGAGCTGTCATTAATTTTAGAAGAGTCTCTACATATTCTCAAGAAGATCTAGATAAGTCTTTTAATAGCCCTGTTATTCAAGTGGCTAGCCCATTTCTAAAAGACATAATATCGCGATTTTTCATCCTATTATGCACGACAAGGGCAACCTGATATAAATTTTTATGATTTGAGTATATTCTTAATTATATATTTATAGAGTTCTAGCAGATTTGAATATGTGTAAAAAAAGAGGCCTTTTAATGCAGGGCCTCTATTGGAATATGGGTTCAATGTTAATTTTAGATATTAAACAATCTAAAAAAATTTAGATTGGTTTGCGATACTAATCACAATCAATCGATTATGCTTTTAATGCTTCTGTTAATTTATCCTGAATTTATACTCTGCTGAGTCCTATCTCTTAAAAACTTATAATCAATAATCAGAAAAATTATGATAACTAATTTAGTGGGTAAAGAAAATTTTCTCTTCCAATGAGTCTTCAAATTTCAAAGCATTTTTACCCCACTAAAACCGACGTCATGCTGAGCGATCCGGCAATCAGATTATCGTTGAAAAACGTAATGTAGTCTTGTGATTCGCATAACGCCATAATGTACAGCAACGGCAAGTAATGATCGGGCGTTGGCACAGAAAGCTCGGCTTTTTCACCTAATTGCTCATAATGCACCAAGGTTTCATCATCTTGTGTCGCAATCGCCTGATTGACTGTTTCACGGAAAGCAAACGCCCAGTCATATCCTGCACCGATTTGATCAATATGTTCCCAACTTATCGCTCTCAGATTATGCACAATATTGCCGCTGCCGATAATCAACACGCCTTGTTCTCGTAAAGCAGCTAATTTTTTCGCCAAGTTGAAATGCCATTCTGCCGATTGCAAACGGTTAAGGCTCAGTTGCACCACGGGGATATCGGCATCGGGATAGAGATATTTCAACACCGCCCATGCGCCATGATCAAAGCCTCGTGTTGGGTTCAGCTCCACATTTTCCGGCTGTAATAATGATCGCACTTGCTCCGCCAACTCAGGCGAACCGGGGGCGGGATATTGCACTTGGCTGAGTTCATCGGGAAAGCCGTAGAAATCGTAAATCATTTCAGGGTGTTCACCTGATGTTACCTGCAAACGGCTGCTGTACCAATGCGCTGAAATCATCAAAATAGCTTTTGGTTTGGCAAACTTTTGCGTAATTAGGCTGAAACTCTGATTGAACGGGTTTTCTTTATCTAACGCATTCATCGGGCTACCATGCCCAACGAACAATACAGGCATTTTTTTCATTATTTTCTCCTCAATATTTGATGGAGCAGATTGTACGGTTAAATCTTTTGTGAAAAAAATACCACTTTATGAACAACATCTTTTACTAATCGGAAATAATGAATGATAAGGTTTGGAGAGATTGATGTGTTAAATAAGGTAAATATTACAAAGTGCGGTTAGATTTCACGAAAAATTTTACTTAAAATTTACTTCATTTACAGTTTATTATCTTTATATTTAGGCGTATGATGACTATTAGTTTTACATAACCCCTAAATTTATTTAGGTAAATATATTATTTCTATTTAATAGGAGATTGAATGATGAAAAAAATTATTCACAGCAGTACTTTCTGCAGCAGCGATTGCTGTACCTTTTTTTGCTTCTGCGAATACTGCGCCACAAACAGAACAAAGTGCAGTACAACCAGAAAAAGCAAAAGGCGTTTGGATTGATGTACGTTCAGCCGAGGAATTTAACGCAGGTCATTTACAAGGTGCGGTGAATATTCCACACGATAAAATCGTTGAAGGTGTTAAAGCGCTTGGTTCAGATAAAGATGCACCGATCAACCTTTATTGTCGTAGCGGTCGCCGCGCGGAAGCAGCACTCACTGAGTTGAAAAATGCAGGCTATACCAATGTAACCAACCACGGCGGTTATGAAGATTTGGTTAAAAAGGTTTGAAATAGATAACATTTATTTAAAGCAAAAATCCCCTAGAGCAGAACAGTAGGGGATTTTTACTATAAAGTGCGGTCAAATTTTTAAGTGTTTTGCAAATCATCTTAAAAACTTGACCACTGGCATCATTATCAAGACCGCAGCCGTCTGAAACATTGATAGACCGGTTACTGATGTCCGCTTTCTGCTACTTTTGTCCATTTTGCCAATGTCTGTTTCATCTGTGCCTGAGGGATGAAGCGGGCCATCCGTTCTACTTCCTTGCCTTGATAAAACAGCAGCCATGCAGGTGCGGTCAGCACATGGAAACGTCCGGCCATTTCGGGTATTTCAGCAATATCGGCTTTTACGGCATACACATTTCCTTCCTCCGCCAAAGCTGAGTCAAGCTGGGCGGCCACGACCGTACAAACACCGCAGATTGGGGCTTTGATGTATAGTGATACTAAAGGGTGTGTGGCGATGGCCTGTTCGATGTCTTTCAGAGTGTGTAGTTGTTGCATGTCATGTACTCCTTTGAGCGATTAAGCACGTTTCAAGTTGTCTAGAAAAGGGGCTTTCAACGAAATGAAAACAAGAAAGCAGTTTGAGCCGTTTAGATTTTCTCTACTACTCTCGCTACACTTGCGCACCCATTTTCCACGCGGAGATGCGTTTCAAATTATCCACCGTGTCGTGATTGATGATGGCGGCGAACGTGCCGTCCAGTTTGGCAATTTCGGCTTAGTCTTCATTACTAAGCACAAAGTCAAAGACGTTCAAGTTTTCCGCCATACGTTCGGGTTTGGTGGATTTTGCCAACACGATGATGTCGCGTTCCACCAGTCAGCGGGTAATCACTTGCGCCACGGATTTGCCATATTTCGTACCAATTAGCGACTGACAAAATGGTGGGCAAAGCCCACCGCTTCAAGTTGATGTTTTATCATTAACCAAACACTTTTTCCAAGTGTGCTTGGTAGTCTGCTATGTATTTTTCCACTTGCGGATTTTTAACTACATCGTTACATGTAAATGTCGGTAGACGGGTCAAACCGATGAACTCGTTGAGTTTGTGGAAAGGCATGTACACAGCATCCACATCTTTGCCTTCAAAGAAGTCGCCTTCACGGGTGAACGCTTCAATCGGCGCATTCCAAGTAAGCGAAAGCATGTGTTTTTTGCCTTGCAATAAACCACCTGTACCGAAGCCTTCGGTCGGGCTGACACGATGACGGCCATCACTGTGGTAAAGCTTGCCGTGTCCGGCGATAAATACTTCGTCTATGTATTTCTTCACTGTCCAAGGCTCGTGCATCCACCAAACAGGCATCTGCCAAATCACGGCATCCATCCACAAGAATTTTTCGATTTCTGCCTCAACATCATAGCCAGCATCAATCACAGTTTCTTTTACATTGTGTCCAAGTGCGGTCAAAACTTCTTTTGCTTTTTTGTGAAGCGTGTTGTTTAACTCACCATGCGAATGGCCGAATTCTTTACCACCGTTTAATAATAAAATGTTCATTTTTACTCCTAGAATAAATAATTTATAAAAAAAGGATGTGATGTTTACGGATATTGTCTTCTGTTTACTCTCATGAGAGTGCGGTTATTTTATGATTTGTTTTTTTATTGAGATAAATAGGGTTTAGCTTTATGATGTAATGAATTAAATTCACTAATAAAAGAGAGTTTAAAGAGAAAATGCAGAACTTTAACGAACTGAATTATTTTTTGACGTTGGCGCAAACGCAGAGTTTTGTGAAGGCAGGGCAGCTTTTGGGGATTTCTTCTTCGGCGTTGAGCCACAGCATAAAAAAATCTGGAAACGCGGCTGAACCTGCGCCTGCTCAACCGCACTACGCGCAATGTGTCGCTGACTGAAGCGGGGCAGCAGCTTTTTCGACCAACTTTTTCCCACTTTATCAAGCCATAAACCAAGAAGTCGATGCATTAAATGATTTTTTGAATATGCCATCGGGATTGATTCGCATCAATGCCCCTGCAATAGCAGCGGAAGCCGTGTTGTATCCAAAATTAAAGCCGATTTTGAACCAATACCCGAAAATCCGCTTGGAAATCGTGGTGGACGATCGTTGGGCAGATATTGTGAAAGAAGGATTTGATATGGGCGTTCGGTTAGGTAACAAGGTAGCGAAAGAGATGATTGCGGTGCCAATTTCCGCACCGCTCAAAAATGGTATTGGTTGCCTCGCCCGATTATTTGGCGCAACATGGTTCACCGAAAAATATTGATGATCTGCAACAACACCGCCTTATCGGCATAAAACTCTCCGCTGAACACGGCACGGAGATGCAGTGGGAATTCAAATACAAAAAAGAGCTGATTACGTTCACACCCAAATCGCAGTTTTTCCATCAACAATCATCTGCGCTTGCAAGCCGCTTCAGACGGCCTCGGCATCACTTGGCTGCCGCATATCATCGCCGCAGACGCACTCCATTCTGAACAACTGGTTGAGCTGTTGCCTGAGTATGCTATGACTTACGAACCGCTTTACCTCTATTACCCCAGCCGCCGCGGGCATTCCAATGTGTTTAAGTTGATTGTGGATGCGTTAAAAGTAAAAGCCGTCTGAAATTTCAGGCGGCCTTTTTCATAACAAAGAGCGGTCAAATGTTGAGGTGTTTTTGCAAATCATCTTAAAAATTAGACCGCTTGTATTGTCCTCATTACACTAATTCTTATCTATTCGCTTAATCAATAAAAAGACCGCCAGTACTAATGCAATCGCACCGCAAATCAAGCTTGGTATTGGGATACCATTGAGCTGAGGGAAATTTTCGTTCAACGATAAAATAGACGCTGCAATAATGAGTGCGGCAATAATCAACATAATGCCCACTCGTTCGACAGTCTTACGAAAATGCTCTAATCCGTGGATTTCATGTTCAAGACGAATTTCCTTATTGCTGATTTTTTGTAAGAAAATTTTGACTTCTTCCGGAAGCGAAAGCCAGTTGTTGTAGCTGTCAGCAATTTTTTCGAAATTTTCACTAATCACGCGTTTAGGTGAAAATCGTTTCTTGAGCATTTGTGTAACATAAGGTTTAAGTACGGCTGCAATATCTAATTCAGGATAGAGATAACGCCCGATTCCCTCAATCTGGGCAAAACCTTTTGCTAGCAAATAAACGCCCTCAGGCATAATAATGCTATTTTCGCTCATAATTTTGGTAAAACGATTCATCAATTCACTGATATCTAACCCTGCCAAATTGCTTTCAGTGAGGAGCATGAAAATCTCAGAAAGATCATTTTCTAGCGTTTTTTCATTCGGCACATTATAACTGACAGCAAGCTGCTTAATGGTCTCGATGATTTTTCGCACATTTTTTTGAGAGGCATAGTACAAACAATTTCCAAGTAATTCGCGTTCTTTAGGACTGAGTTTGCCCATTGCCCCCAAGTCAATAAAAGCAATCTGCCCGTCAGGCGTTAATAGAATGTTGCCAGGGTGGGGATCAGCATGAAAGAAGCCAAACTCAAATACTTGTTTCATATAGAGATCTAATCCAAGTAAAGCAACATCTTTAGCCAGTAAACCTTGTTGTTCAATCTGTGCTTTATTGGTCACTTTTGAGCCATACACAAAATCCATACAAAGAATGTTATTGTTTGATAAATTCGAATAGGTTTGTGGGACTAAAATACGTGAATCTTGCTTAAAATTATTAGCAAAACGCTCAATGCTACGACGCTCACTTTCAAGGGAGAGTTCTGTTGTAATGGATTCTTTGAAGGTATTTAATAACGCTTTAGGTTGAAGGTTAGAAATAATGTCGTTGCGTTGTTCTAGAAAATTCACGAGATCTTGTAAGATAAGTAAATCTGCCTTAATGACTTCATCAATGCCTTCTCGCTTGATTTTTACCGCAACATCTTGTCCGTTTTTCAACCGCCCTTTGAATACTTGACCGATAGAAGCTGATGCCATAGGCTCTGAAGCAAGCGTTTCGAAATGTTCATGAATATCTATGCCTAATTCACGCTGAAATTTCTCTGCAATATCAATGGGCTGAACTTCTACTTTATCTTGCAACTTTTGTAGTTCAGTAATCATTTCAACTGGTAGCAAATCGCGGCGATCACTTAACATCTGCCCTAATTTAACGTAAGTTGTGCCCAGCTCTTCCATCGCTCGACGGATACGTTCATATACGGACACGCTTCCACTTGATTCATTGGCTAACTTATTTGAAAGGGATTCCGGTAACCACTTCTCTAAATTACTGCGTTCAAAAAAACTCATCTAAACCATAACGTAATAAGATTTCTGCAACCTGCTTGGCACGTTGAAATTTGTTAAAAATAGCCATTGTAACTTTCCTCTTTGTGCATGCTATTTGGCGAGTATTTAAAATAAGGTTGATTTGCGACTAAATTGAGACAGGTCTTTTACATCTCTAACTGAAGATTTTCGAAAATTGCTGATGATTTCAGTTTATCCATTCTTCAATTGGATCTCTACAATTATTTACAAGGCAAGCCACATTAGATTTTTTTAATTTAATACTAATAATCAAAATCTCAATGCGCTAAGTTTTGAAGGCTTTTTGATTTAAAAAGAGCGGTCAAATTTTGAAGTGTTTTTGCAAATCATCTTAAAAAAATTCGACCGCTTGTATTTTTTTACTTTAATTTAACTGCAATAACCCCTTGTTTAAAGTCGTGTTTTCAATGTCGGCAATATTGCATCCCAAGCGGTTAAAGCCTCTTTCTCACTGAGTGGCGAACCCTTGGTATTTTTCTCATTGGTACCGAAAGTCATCTTAAATCTCACACTACCATCATCTTTTTTTCCCAGATAAATAGATATCGATTTCCTTGCCACTTAACCAGTTTTTTTCACTGCCAGTCATGCCATTGATATCGCGCTTTCCTTTGCGGATGGTGCTGTATTTCGCCCATGAGAGGAGTTTATCCAAACCACTATCATTAGTGAAAAGATCTCGTTCTAATAGCGGCTTATCACCTTCCTCCAAAGATCCACCCGTCGTTAACTCGGCATAAACGTCTTTATAGTCTTTGATTTTGATGCCTGCACTACCAAAAAAACGGCTCAGTTCCCTTATCGGCAATAAACCCCTCTGTTAAACAGACACCTTGTTGCTGTGGTATTTCAGTATCTTTACGATCTCTCAGCTTGTCGAAAAAATCATTCCGTATACGCTTAATAGCTTCATCAACTTTACTTTTTTCCAGTTGCTTAAGGTTTGGGGGAGCTTTGCCATTAACAGGCATAATGCTTGAAAGAGTTTGAATGGAATAGGCATCATTCTTGCCTAACTTGAAATAGAAATTGACATAATAGATCATGCCTTTTAGGTGCTTAGACACCGCGTGTTCCCATGAACCAGGAGCCTGTGTGACCATCGCTATCGCTTTATTAGGAATAACCGTGCGGTTTTCTATAAAACTATCGCTTCCGTTATATCCTTTTTCTTTAACCTCTAATACGGATTCTACTTCCAGATTCCAATAATCTGGTCGCACTCTTATCTGCCAACCATTGTATTTAAGCCAACCCGTCCCACTTATACGGTTAGATGGTAAGTTAATTTGGTAACGCCCACTACAAAATGGCTGCTCAGTCCAATACGTTGCCGCATTTTGAGCATAATTGTTTGCTGTATTTTCAACTGTTGAGTGGGTTTGGGGATGTTGACTGCAAGAAGACAACATAACACTAGTCAAAACAGTGCTATAAAACATCAGTCTAGAAGTTTTCATCTTCGGCATGTGATTTCTTCCTTACTGTAAATTTGAGAATGCTAAATAAAATGGAAATTCTGCTAATACTTTTCTTTCCATATTGATCTTAATAGATGAGTTTACATGCTTTAAGCGTAAAGTGCAACTCTTCACTATTCAAAATGATGTCGAGTTAATTAAGAGAGGATTTAATATACATTTTAGAGAGAACAAAAGGCCTTTTGACATTTCAAAAGACCTTTTTCACGCCAAAGTGCGGGCAGATTTTCGTTTACTAAATACAATAATCTTCTTTTAATAAGTGACGATAGGCATAAAGATAAGATGCGCCGACAAATGCTGCACCACCCGTGACATTGCCTAAAAAGACAGGAATCATATTGAAGAAGAATTGGCTCCAAGTTACATTAGCACCAGCAAAAATTCCGGCAGGAATAATAAACATATTGGCGACAAAGTGTTGTAATCCGATAAGCACAAAAATCATCACTGGGAACCATATGGCTAGGATACGACCGGAGGTTTGTTTAGCGCCAAAATAGAACCAAATACCCATGCAGACCATCCAGTTACAGGCAATGGCAGAAATAAAGGCGCGACCAAAATCCATTTGCACTTTAGCCTCGGCGATAGCAATGGTTTTAGCAGAGGCGGCACCTTCTGATAAACCGACATAATGCCCTAAGAAATAGGCCATAAACAGTGCACCGAGCAGGTTGCCCAAACTCACAACAATCCAGTTACGAAATAATTTTTTAAGGCTTACTCTTTTTGTTAAACGGCCTAATGCCATCATCATCATATTTCCCGTGGCTAATTCACCACCACCGATTAGAATACAAATCAAACAAATAGGAAACACGGCCGCACCAAGTAATGTTGATAGCCCACCCCACTCTGGAGGAATACCGCTCACTACTTTTAAATAGGCCATATAACCAAAACTCACATAGCCGCCACCTAAAAAACTTAAAATAGAGAGTGTTTTTAGGTGTCCTTGCGACTTAGCATAACTTTTATCAATAACATCTTGTAAGATTTCGTGGGGATAAAGATCGCGATGCTGCATAGTTGTACCTCTAGTGAAAATAAGACGGTAAAAATGTAGCAAAGCACATAGAAAAACCGAAAGAATTGTTAAATATATGTACTGATTTTTAGTTATAACGAAATTGAATAATAATCCGAACCTCAAATTAGGTGTCTAGGTTTTTTTGAGGGGGGCAAAGTGCGGTCAAATTTTCCAGTATTTTTGCTAAAAGCTATAAAAATCTGGCTGCTTGCATGTATAGAAAAAGCGTTGTTCTAGCGATATAGAACAACGCTTTAGTTTTTAAATTATATGTAACTTAGAATGGAATGTTATCATCAAATGCGTCCATTGGTGGCTCAGCTTGTGGCGCTGGCGCAGATTGTGCTGGACGAGATTGATAGCTTGGTTGTGGTGCTGATTGTGCAGGTGTATAACCGCCCATCTCTTGATTACGACCACCTAACATTTGTAAGTTATCACCTTGGATTTCAGTAGTGTAACGATCTTGGCCATTGTTATCTTGCCATTTACGGGTTTTTAAACGACCTTCAACATAAACTTGTGAACCTTTGCGTAAGTATTGACCCGCAATTTCCGCTAAACGACGATATAACACGATACGGTGCCATTCAGTGACTTCACGACGTTCTCCTGTGTTTTTATCTGTCCAGCTTTCACTTGTTGCCACGCTGATATTTGCTACCGCTTCGCCATTTGGCATCGTGCGGATTTCAGGATCATTACCTAAATTACCCACGATGATTACTTTATTAATACCTGCCATAGAATCCTCTATATTTTTAGAAATAAGATGAAAAAAATTTTGGCTATTTTTGCCTTAAAAAGAAACAAAAGATCCATAAAAAAATTAACTGGATATTTGCACAGATATTGAAATATGCGATAATGGTCGCAATTTTTGAATTTATTTTCTTAAGGCAATCGCTTTTTTTATGGATACTATCGACATTCGTGGGGCTAGAACTCACAATCTTAAAAACATCAATTTAACCATCCCGCGCGATAAATTAATTGTCATTACAGGCTTGTCCGGTTCGGGCAAATCTTCTTTAGCATTTGATACGCTTTTATGCGGAAGGGCAGCGCCGTTATGTGGAATCGCTTTCTGCTTATGCGCGTCAATTCCTTTCTTTAATGGAAAAACCAGATGTGGATTCGATTGAGGGTTTGTCGCCGGCGATTTCTATTGAGCAAAAATCCACTTCTCATAACCCGCGTTCAACAGTGGGTACGATTACAGAAATTTACGATTACCTGCGTTTGCTGTTTGCTCGCGTAGGGGAGCCGCGTTGTCCTGATCATGATGTGCCATTAACGGCACAAACCATCAGCCAAATGGTGGATAAAGTTTTAAGCTTGCCTGAAGAAAGCAAAATGATGTTGCTAGCGCCTGTGGTGAAAAACCGTAAAGGTGAGCACGTTAAGCTGTTAGATAGCTTAGCAGCACAGGGTTATATTCGTGCAAGAATTGATGGTGAAATCTGTGATTTATCTGATCCACCAGAGCTTGCTTTACAGAAAAAACATACTATTGAAGTGGTGGTAGATCGTTTTTAAAAGTGCGGTCAGATTTAGCTACACGTTTAGCGGAATCCTTTGAAACGGCTCTGGAGCTTTCTGGTGGTACAGCGGTTGTGGCGGATATGGATAATCCTAAGGCTGAAGAATTGGTTTTCTCGGCGAACTTTGCTTGTCCACATTGTGGCTATTCTGTGCCGGAATTGGAGCCTCGCCTGTTCTCATTTAATAACCCAGCAGGGGCGTGTCCGACTTGTGATGGCTTAGGTGTTCAGCAGTTCTTTGATGAAAGCCGCGTGGTGCAAAATGAAAGTATTTCCCTCGCAGGCGGTGCGGTGAAAGGTTGGGATCGTCGCAATTTCTATTACTATCAAATGCTTACCTCGTTGGCTAAACATTATAAATTTGATATTGAAACGCCATACGAAGATTTGCCACAAAAAATTAAAGATATTGTGATGCACGGTTCAGGCAAGGAAGAAATTGAATTCCAATATATGAATGACCGTGGCGATGTGGTGATTCGCAAACATCCTTTTGAAGGGATTTTGAATAATATGGCGCGCCGTTATAAAGAAACGGAATCTATGTCTGTGCGCGAAGAATTGGCGAAAAATATCAGTAACCGACCTTGTGCAGATTGTGGTGGCTCGCGTCTTCGTCCAGAAGCTCGCAACGTATATATCGGTAACATTAACTTGCCACAGATTTCAGAGAAAAGCATTGGTGAAAGTCTTGAGTTTTTCCAAGGGCTCACCTTAACCGGTCAAAAAGCACAAATTGCGGAAAAAATCCTGAAAGAGATTAAAGAGCGGTTAGAATTCTTAGTAAATGTGGGTTTGAATTATCTTTCCCTTTCTCGTTCTGCCGAAACCCTTTCGGGCGGTGAAGCGCAACGTATTCGTCTTGCAAGTCAGATCGGTGCGGGATTAGTGGGCGTCATGTATGTGTTGGATGAGCCTTCTATCGGTTTGCACCAACGCGATAATGAGCGTCTGTTAAATACGTTGATTCATTTGCGTAATTTGGGCAACACCGTGATCGTAGTGGAACATGATGAAGATGCTATTCTAGAAGCCGATCATATTATTGATATTGGCCCTGGAGCAGGTGTACACGGTGGTCAAGTGATTGCACAAGGCACAGCTAAAGAGATTATGGCAAACCCAAATTCGATTACAGGTAAGTTCTTATCGGGTGAAGAAAAAATCGAAATTCCGAAAAAACGAACCGCACTTGATAAAAGCAAACTTTTAAAATTAAAAGGCGCGACAGGGAACAATCTAAAAGGCGTGAATTTAGAAATTCCAGTGGGCTTATTTACTTGTATCACGGGGGTATCAGGTTCAGGAAAATCAACGCTAATCAATGATACGTTATTCCCACTGGCTCAAAATGCCTTAAATCGCGCAGAAAAAACAGATTTTGCACCTTATAAATCCATTGAAGGCTTGGAATATTTCGATAAAGTGATCGATATTAACCAAAGCCCGATCGGCCGTACACCGCGCTCTAACCCAGCGACTTACACAGGCTTATTTACGCCAATTCGTGAATTATTTGCGGGCGTGCCAGAAGCGCGTGCGCGTGGTTATAACCCTGGTCGTTTTAGCTTTAACGTGCGTGGTGGACGTTGTGAAGCGTGCCAAGGTGATGGCGTGCTAAAAGTTGAAATGCACTTCTTGCCGGATGTATATGTGCCTTGTGATCAATGTAAAGGTAAACGCTATAACCGTGAAACCTTGGAGATCCGATACAAAGGCAAAACTATTCACCAAGTATTAGATATGACGGTGGAAGAAGCCCGCGAATTTTTTGATGCAATCCCAATGATTGCACGTAAATTGCAAACTCTAATGGATGTAGGCTTGTCTTATATTCGTTTAGGTCAGTCTTCAACCACGCTTTCAGGTGGTGAGGCGCAACGCGTTAAGTTAGCGACAGAGCTTTCAAAACGCGATACGGGTAAAACCCTTTATATTTTGGATGAACCGACAACAGGCCTGCATTTTGCTGATATTAAACAACTTCTCGAAGTGTTACATCGCTTGCGCGATCAAGGCAATACTATCGTGGTGATTGAACACAATTTAGATGTGATCAAAACCGCAGACTGGATTGTGGATCTTGGTCCAGAAGGCGGTAGCGGTGGTGGTCAAATCATCGCGACAGGCACACCGGAAGAGGTCGTCAAAGTCAAAGGTTCGCACACCGCGAGATTCCTAAAAGACATCTTAACAAAAGGCTAGAAAAATCAACCGCACTTTTGAACATCATTAAAGTGCGGTTATTTTTTGGGATGTTTTTAATGTTTGCTGCTGAAAGGTGGTTTAGCAAACCAAATGAGAACAACCAAGGAAATGAACGTTATCGCAGAAACTAAAAAGATCTCGTTTGCACCAATAATAAAGCCTTGATCGGTGATTTGTCTGGCGAGATATGATGCCGTTTGTTCTTCACTTAAACCAAAACTTGCCATAGTTTGGAAGAATTGTTGGGAAATCGGATTGTATGGATTAATGACTTCTGTGAGTTGCGTGTGATGCACGGCTTCGCGGTTATACCAAATAAAAGTAGTAAGTGATGTGCCTATTGAGCCGGCAAGGGTTCGGAGAAAATTAAATAAGCTCGACGCCGAAGCCATTTTTTCAGGTGGTAAACCTGAAAGGGTAATGGTTGTCAGTGGCATAAAGAAACAAGCAACGGCTAAGCCTTTGCACAAATTGCGGTAATGCCACATCCATAAAGGTCATTTCTGGCTCAAAGGTCACGGCTCGCCAATAAAAGGTGAGCGCATAAACCATAAAACTGACGGTGATTAAAAATCCGCATATCAATTTTTATTGCCGAATTTCCCGATAATCGGTGCAAGTAGAATCGGCAGTAACCCCACTGGTGCAGCCGCAAGCCCCTGCCCAAGTGGCGGTATAGTTATAAACCTGTTGAAGCAGAAGCGGGATAAGCACGACCGTCCCTGAATACACCAAGAAAGCAAGGCTGGTTGAAACACAACCTACGGTGAAATTTCGGGATTTAAATAAGGAAACATCCACAACTGGATTATCGTCCGTGAGTTCCCAAATGATGAGGGCGATTAAACCTACCGCCGCGATAATGGTAAGTACCACAATTTCAGTGGAATTAAACCAATCTAGCTCACGACCTTGATCCAGCATCAATTGCAACGCACCTACACCAAGTGCTAACAAAATCAGCCCAATAGTGTTAACTGGTTGATGAGAAATTCTACTTTCTCGGCCTTCTAAAATTTTCCAACTGATTAAGACAACGGCAAGCCCAATCGGAACGTTGATAAAGAAAAATCCAACCCCAGTGAATATTATCGCTGATCCAACCGCCTAAAATCGGGCCACAAATCGGGGCGACGACGATCGTCATTGACCAAAAGGCCAATGCCATTCCGCGTTTTTCAGGCGGGTAGTTATTCAATAATAAGCTTTGAGAAAGGGGGATAATTGGGCCGGCTACCGCACCTTGAAGGACGCGAAAAACGATCAACATTTCCAAGCTATTTGCAATACCACAAAGCCAAGAGGCTAGCACGAATAATAGCGTTGCGATTAAAAATAACCGCACTTCACCAAAACGTTTTGCCAGCCAGCCCGTGATCGGAATCGAGGTAGCATTTGCCACACCGAACGAGGTGATCACCCACGTTCCTTGGCTCGATGACGCACCCAAATCACCCGCGATAGTTGGAATGGCTACATTGGCGATGGTGGAGTCTAGCACGAGCATAAAGGTGGCCAAAGACAGCACCAATGTAAGCATCGCTAGCGCACTGCCTTGTAGCGGTTTGAAATGAGATTGCGGCATAACAGAACCTAATAACTATTGTCGCGAATAATAGATTCGATCAAATTATTGACCGCACTTTCATCATATTGCAGCACATTCGTGGAATAAAGCGTTGTAGCAGGCGCTTGGTCACGCAAGGTTTCACCTTGGCTATCGGTCACATTTACTTTCACAGTCGCAGAAAGGCCGATTCGTAATGGATTTTCAGCTAGCTGTTGCGGATCTAATTGAATACGCACAGGCACACGTTGCACCACTTTGATCCAGTTACCGGTCGCATTTTGAGTGGGTAATAATGAGAATGCACTGCCCGTACCCATTTCAATTCCGACCACTTTTTCCATTAAAGGTTTTATCCTTGCCATAAAGGTCGAAATGAATTTCAACTGGCTGACCAATGCGCATATGGGTTAATTGTGTTTCTTTGAAGTTGGCATCTAACCACATTTGCTCGGTCGTGACCACTGCCATTAATGCGCCACCAACAGAAACCGCTTGTCTACTTGAGCATTACGGCGAGCAACATAGCCTTTAATTGGACTGCGGATTTTCGTGCGTTCTAAATTCAACCAAGCTTGCTTCAAATTACTGACCGCACTTTGAATTTGCGGCTGTTCACTTAAAGGCCCGTCTAACAATAGCGCTTGATTTGCACCAAGCTGATTTTGTGAGGTGGTTAAGTTCGCTTTTGCCAGTTCAACGGCCTCTTTAGCATGTTGGAACGATTCTTTATCGATTGCGCCATCTTTGACTAATTGAACACGACGATTCAAGTTTCCTTGTGCTTGAGCAAGGGTGATTTCATTCGCACGAACGGCTGATTTTAATTGTTTTACGGTGTAATTCAGTTGCGAAACTTGGCGAACCGCATTGGCTAAATTGCTTTTAGCTTGCTCAAAACTTAATTTGGCGTTGGTATCATCCAGTTCTAATAACACGTCGCCTGCTTGTACGGGATCCATATTATCGACATTAATTTTCGAAATATTCCCCGCTACCTGTGCCGATACCATCACCTGATTGCCGCTGACATAGGCATCTTCCGTTTCTTCAAAGCCTTTAATAAAGAGATACCAATAAGCCGCCGAACCGATTGCAATCAGAAGAAGCAAAAGAATAAAAATGGAAAGCCCTTTTTTACGTTGTTGGGATTTATTATTGGAAGAATTTTGTGTATCTGAATGTTGATCGGACATAACGCAAGCCTTATTGGAAAATGCTGAAGTTAAAAAAAGGCTTCAGTCTATAAAATATGAATGTTTGTTCATTATGAACGTGAATTAGAATTATTTCAAGAATGACCGTGCTTTAGCGTACAAAGTGCGGTCAATTTTAATGATGTTTTTTCAGTAAGCCATTTATGCCAAGCAAAATTAAACTGGCCCAAATCGGCACATAAGTGAAGTAATCGGAAAGGGGAACTTGTGTGTTAAGCCAAAATATCGCAATTAAAAAGAGCAATGTAGGTTCGAGATAACTGAGCACGGCAAACACACTGACGGGAATTTGTTGGCTCGATTTTAAATTGGCAGACAAACCAATTGCACTCACTAAACCTAACGCGGGCAATAAATACCAATATCGACTTTCACCGACCACAAAAGAAAATTTCTGCTCTTGAATGATCAAATAAATAAGACAAGGGACGGCAATTAAGCACACATCAAGCGTGATGCCTTGCAAAGCAGGGATCTTCATGGCTTTACGGCCTAAATAATAATAGGGATAAACTAAGCACACCCAAAGGCTGCTCCATGAAAAGGCTTGATTGTGCCAAAGCTCATGTGCCACACCGCAAGCAGCGATGCACAAGGCAATAATTTGAATGGTGGAAAGGGTTTCTTTCAGCCAAATGCGTCCAAGTAATGCCATCACTAATGGGAATAAGAAGTACCCCATAGCAATGTTTACCCCTTCGCCATTAACGGGCGCCCACATAAATAACCAAAATTGGCTGCCGGCATCGAGCGTGCCGAGCAAAAACAACACCCAACGTTTTTTGTCTTTGCCTAAAGTTTCATTGACTAATTTTGATAATGAACGACAACCTACGGTCGGGAAGATAATCAAAAATAACCCGAAGACCATCATCACCATTCGCCAAGCAAACACATCTGTGCCGCTAAGTGGCTGTAGCCATAAACTGAATAAATACAGCAAGCCAAATAAAAATTGCGAGATTATACCGAGAAAAAAATACCTTGAGCCATCTTCATTACTTCCTTACGTTGAATAACTTCATTATAAAAAGCCTGGTGTGGTAAATTTTTCTCAATATAAAAATGATTTGTGATTATTTTTTTCTTAAATTTTGGAGTTGTTTTGCATTTATTTTCAAGGATTAAAAATGGAATTAGATAAATTAGATCGGGATATTTTTAAATATCCTCCAACAAGATGCGACCTTACCGTTAAAAAGAGCTCGCGGAAAAAAGTGCATAGCTCGGTAGCAACCTGTCAGCGTCGAATTCAATTACTGACAGAAAAAAAGGTGTTATTACCAAACAAGTGGCAGTGGTATCGCCAAAGGCAGTAGGTAGAGAGCATTAGTGTTTTTTTGTGATGGTGGAAATGGATAACCAACATTCTCGCTTTCAAGAGTTATTTGAACGAAAAATGCGCCAAGAAACCGATGTGGTGAGCTGTTATGAAATTTCCGGCGATTATGATTTTATGTTGCTTATTCACGCCGAAAGCATGGAAAGCTACCATTCATTTACCCGCCGCGTTCTAACAGGTGAATATCATGTTCGCACTTATAAGAGCTTGTTTGTAATGAATTTTACCAAAGCAGAGAGTGGGATTTTGTTGTAGTTTTTGAATAGAAACGTCAAAAATAGACAAAAAGTGCGGTTATTTTTGTGTTTATTTTTGCCTGGTTAGACCAGTTTGGCTGGCGTAGCCTTTATAAGGTTTATCAGGCAGAATGACCTGTTAGGCTACGTTTACTGTGTGTTTTATTAAGCGTGTTATTTAATCCTGTTAAGTTTATACAAGGAATTTATATTTTATGAATAAGATTTTTAAAGTAATTTGGAATCGTACTACACAATCGTTGGTAGTGACGTCTGAGTTAGCGAAAGGTGCAGCTAAAGCATCATGTGAGAACAATAACGCAGAAAGTAAAACGTCATTTGGAAGAGTTTTTTTAAATTATCAACTCTAGCGCTCGCCTTAACTGGCGTCGTTAACTATGCAAATGCTGCCTACAATGTGAATGGTTTGGTAAAAAGTAGTGGGGATAGTGTTGCAATTAGTGGCAATCCACTCAAAAAAGCTAATGCACAAGGGATTGGACCAAGTACCGATACAGGGAATATTGCTATTGGTACAGATTCAGCTGCCCAAGGTGGTAATTCTGTAGCAATCGGGTATGAATCTAAAACGAGAGGTAATGGTGGTACAGCTGTTGGTCAAGGCGCTAAAGCTGGTGTTTCAAAAGATGATGGCTCAGCATCTTCAGCTTTTGGTTATTATGCAAATGCTGCGGCAAGTGGCTCAACCGCATTAGGCTTTCAAACTGTCGCTTCTACTAAACAGGCTACAGCAGCAGGTTATAAAGCTGCAGCCTCTGGCGAAGGTGCAACCGCTTTAGGTGCTAATGCAATTGCTTCTAATCAAAGTACAATCGCTATTTCTGCAGGTCCTAATACTACAACTGCAAGTGGAGTTGGCTCTATAGCGATTGGTACGAACGTAACTTCGAATGGAACTGGAAATATTGCAACGGGTGCGGGTGCTAATGCAACTGGAAATGGTGCTATTGCAACTGGTTCAGCTTCAGTCGCAAATGGAAATAATGCAGTAGCATTTGGAACGAATACAAATGCAACAGGTGCTAAGGCTATTGCAATTGGTTCAGATTCTCAGGCTCAAGCAAATAATGCGACAGCAATTGGTAATAACGCTACTGCGAAAAGTGAGAATGCGATTGCGATAGGTCGTGATACGGCAGTAACCGCTAGTGCTGCCGCTGCTATTGCTATGGGCTACAATACTTTAGCTGAATCTACAGATGCGATCGTGATTGGTTCTGGTAGTAATGTTTCAACCAATTCAGCAAATGCAACTGTAGTCGGTAAAAATTCAAGCGTACAAACTAATTCAACAAATGCAACTTTATTAGGTTCTAATTCGGTAGTGGAAAAAAATTCAAGCAATGCTACCGTAGTTGGGCAGTTCTCTGCAGCTGGTGCTAACTCACTAAATGCAACTGTAGTAGGTGCAAGAAGCTATGTTCGTCCGAATACTAATAATGGTACTGCATTAGGTTATTACTCAGGTGTTGATAACAGTACAGTAAATGGTACTTCTGTGGGTGCTCATACTTGGGTTGGACAAAACGCAACCAATGCTACTGGTTTAGGTGTGTTTAACTTAATTGGTAATAATACTAATAATAGTATTGCTGTGGGTGTGTCTAACAACATTACAGATGCTACTTCAAATAATACAATTATCGGTCATGGTAATAAAATTAGCGCAAACGGCACGACTGTGATTGGTAATAATGTATCAATTTCTGCAGGTTTAGATAATGCAGTTGTTTTAGGTAACCATTCAACCACTACGGGTTCTCATACTGTTGAAAATGTAACTTCAGCAACTGTGGGGAATTTAACTTATAGTGGCTTTAAAGGTACTGTTTCAGGTAAAGGCAGCTTTGTAAGCGTTGGCGCAGCAGGTAATGAGCGTAAATTGATCAATGTTGCGGCAGGAAATATTTCTGATACTTCAACTGAAGCGATCAATGGTTCACAACTTTATGCAGTAACTTCACAATTAGATAAAACAAATGAAACTGCAAAAACAGCAGCCTCAAGTGCAAGCAGTGCAGTGTCTTTAGCTTCAGCGGCAGCTTCAACAGCAACTTCAGCGGCGGAAGTGGTTAACAGCAATTTAAGTAAAATTGAAAGTGCAGCTTCAGCAGCAGCAAGTGCAGCAACAGCGGCAAGTACTTCTGCATCAGCAGCAGGTTCATCTGCGACTGCAGCAAGTACATCTGCGACTGCAGCAAGTACATCAGCTTCAGCAGCAGGCTCTTCAGCAACCGTAGCAAGCACTTCTGCATCATCGGCAGGTAGCTCAGCAACAGCGGCAAGCACTTCAGCTTCAGCGGCAGGTAGCTCAGCAACTGCGGCAAGCACCTCAGCTTCAGCAGCAGGCTCTTCAGCAACAGCGGCAAGTACTTCAGCGTCAGCAGCAGGCTCATCTGCAACTGCAGCATCAACTTCTGCTTCAGCAGCGGGTAGCTCAGCAACAGCGGCATCCACTTCTGCTTCAGCGGCAGGTTCATCTGCAACTGCAGCATCCACTTCAGCTTCAGCAGCGGATAGTTCAGCTACTGCAGCGTCAACTTCTGCATCAGCGGCGGATAGTTCAGCAACAGCAGCAAGCACTTCAGCTTCAGCAGCAGATAGCTCAGCGACTGCAGCGTCAACTTCAGCATCAGCAGCAGACAGCTCAGCGACAGCAGCAAGCACTTCAGCTTCAGCAGCAGGTTCATCTGCAACCGCAGCAAGTACATCAGCGTCAGCAGCAGGTTCATCTGCAACAGCGGCAAGTACTTCAGCCTCAGCGGCAGGCTCTTCAGCAACGGCAGCAAGTACCTCAGCGTCAGCAGCAGGCTCATCTGCAACAGCGGCAAGTACTTCTGCCTCAGCAGCGGATAGCTCAGCGACTGCAGCAAGCACGTCTGCATCAGCTGCAGGTTCATCTGCAACTGCAGCATCCACTTCAGCTTCAGCAGCAAGCACTTCAGCTTCAGCAGCAGGTTCATCTGCAACCGCAGCAAGCACATCAGCTTCAGCGGCGGATTCTTCTGCAACCGCAGCAAGCACTTCTGCATCAGCAGCAGACAGCTCTGCAACAGCAGCGTCAACTTCAGCATCAGCAGCAGATAGCTCAGCGACCGCAGCAAGTACTTCTGCCTCAGCAGCGGATAGCTCAGCAAGTGCAGCTTCAACTTCTGCATCAGCGGCGGATTCTTCTGCGACAGCGGCAAGTACCTCAGCTTCAGCAGCAGGCTCTTCAGCGACTGCAGCAAGCACATCAGCCCTCAGCGGCGGGTTCATCTGCAACTGCAGCATCCACTTCAGCTTCAGCAGCAAGCACTTCAGCGACAGCAGCGTCAACTTCTGCTTCAGCAGCAGATAGCTCAGCGACAGCAGCGTCGACTTCTGCCTCAGCAGCAGACAGCTCAGCGACAGCAGCAAGCACATCAGCTTCAGCAGCGTCAACTTCTGCATCAGCAGCAGACAGCTCTGCAACTGCAGCGTCAACTTCAGCTTCAGCGGCGGACAGCTCAGCGACAGCAGCGTCAACTTCTGCTTCAGCAGCAGATAGCTCAGCGACCGCAGCATCAACTTCTGCCTCAGCAGCAGACAGTTCAGCGACAGCAGCAAGCACTTCAGCGTCTGCAGCAGGTTCATCTGCAACTGCAGCATCCACTTCAGCTTCAGCAGCGGATAGTTCAGCAACTGCAGCAAGCACCTCTGCGTCAGCGGCGGATTCTTCTGCAACAGCGGCTTCAACTTCTGCATCAGCAGCGGATAGCTCAGCGACCGCGGCATCAACTTCAGCCTCAGCAGCAGGTAGCTCAGCCTCAGCAGCAGGTAGCTCAGCAACGGCAGCAAGCACTTCAGCCTCAGCAGCAGATAGCTCAGCGACCGCAGCAAGTACTTCTGCCTCAGCAGCGGATAGCTCAGCAAGTGCAGCTTCAACTTCTGCATCAGCGGCGGATTCTTCTGCGACAGCGGCAAGTACCTCAGCTTCAGCAGCAGATAGTTCAGCGACAGCAGCATCAACTTCTGCCTCAGCAGCAGGTTCATCTGCGACTGCAGCATCAACTTCTGCATCAGCAGCAGACAGTTCAGCAACTGCAGCATCAACTTCTGCCTCAGCAGCAGATAGCTCAGCAACCGCAGCGTCAACTTCTGCTTCAGCGGCAGGTAGCTCAGCGACCGCAGCAAGTACTTCTGCCTCAGCAGCGGATAGCTCAGCAAGTGCAGCTTCAACTTCTGCATCAGCAGCGGATTCTTCTGCAACCGCAGCAAGCACTTCTGCTTCAGCAGCAGGCTCTTCAGCGACTGCAGCGTCAACTTCTGCATTAGCAGCGGATTCTTCTGCGACAGCGGCAAGTACCTCAGCTTCAGCAGCAGATAGTTCAGCGACTGCAGCATCAACTTCTGCATCAGCAGCGGATAGCTCAGCGACTGCAGCAAGCACATCAGCTTCAGCAGCAGGCTCATCTGCGACTGCAGCATCAACTTCTGCATCTGCGGCAGATAGTTCAGCGACAGCAGCAAGCACTTCTGCTTCAGCAGCAGGCTCTTCAGCGACTGCAGCAAGCACTTCAGCTTCAGCGGCGGATTCTTCTGCGACAGCGGCAAGTACCTCAGCTTCAGCAGCAGATAGTTCAGCGACTGCAGCATCAACTTCTGCCTCAGCAGCAGATAGCTCAGCGACCGCAGCAAGTACTTCTGCCTCAGCAGCGGATAGTTCAGCGACTGCAGCATCAACTTCTGCATCAGCAGCGGATAGCTCAGCGACTGCAGCAAGCACATCAGCTTCAGCAGCAGGCTCATCTGCGACTGCAGCATCAACTTCTGCATCTGCGGCAGATAGTTCAGCGACAGCAGCAAGCACTTCTGCTTCAGCAGCAGGCTCTTCAGCGACTGCAGCAAGCACTTCAGCTTCAGCGGCGGATTCTTCTGCGACAGCGGCAAGTACCTCAGCTTCAGCAGCAGATAGTTCAGCGACTGCAGCATCAACTTCTGCCTCAGCAGCAGATAGCTCAGCGACCGCAGCAAGTACTTCTGCCTCAGCAGCGGATAGCTCAGCAAGTGCAGCTTCAACTTCTGCATCAGCAGCGGATTCTTCTGCAACCGCAGCAAGCACTTCTGCTTCAGCAGCAGGCTCTTCAGCGACTGCAGCGTCAACTTCAGCTTCAGCAGCAGATAGCTCAGCAACGGCAGCAAGCACTTCTGCCTCAGCAGCAGGTTCATCTGCGACTGCAGCAAGCACTTCAGCTTCAGCGGCGGATTCTTCTGCGACAGCGGCAAGTACCTCAGCTTCAGCAGCAGATAGTTCAGCGACTGCAGCATCAACTTCTGCCTCAGCGGCAGGTTCATCTGCAACAGCGGCAAGTACTTCAGCGTCAGCAGCAGGCTTTTCAGCAACAGCGGCAAGTACTTCAGCGTCAGCAGCAGGCTTTTCAGCAACAGCGGCAAGTACTTCAGCATCAGCAGCGGATAGCTCAGCAACGGCAGCAAGCACATCAGCTTCAGCAGCAGGTTCATCTGCGACAGCAGCAAGCACGTCAGCATCAGCAGCAGGCTCATCTGCAACTGAAGCATCAACTTCTGCTTCAGCGGCAGGTTCATCTGCAACAGCGGCAAGCACTTCTGCCTCAGCAGCGGATAGCTCAGCAACGGCAGCAAGCACTTCTGCATCAGCGGCGGATTCTTCTGCAACTGCAGCATCAACTTCTGCATCAGCAGCGGATAGCTCAGCGACTGCAGCAAGCACATCAGCTTCAGCAGCAGGCTCATCTGCGACTGCAGCATCAACTTCTGCATCTGCGGCAGATAGTTCAGCGACAGCAGCAAGCACTTCTGCTTCAGCAGCAGGCTCTTCAGCGACTGCAGCAAGCACTTCAGCTTCAGCGGCGGATTCTTCTGCGACAGCGGCAAGTACCTCAGCTTCAGCAGCAGATAGTTCAGCGACTGCAGCATCAACTTCTGCCTCAGCAGCAGATAGCTCAGCGACTGCGGCATCAACTTCTGCCTCAGCAGCAGGTAGCTCAGCGACAGCGGCAAGCACTTCTGCATCAGCGGCGGATTCTTCTGCAACTGCAGCAAGCACATCAGCTTCAGCAGCGGATTCTTCTGCAACAGCAGCAAGTACTTCAGCGTCAGCAGCAGACAGCTCTGCAACTGCAGCGTCAACTTCAGCATCAGCAGCAGACAGTTCAGCGACTGCAGCAAGCACTTCAGCTTCAGCGTCAGGTTCATCTGCAACGGCAGCATCAACTTCTGCTTCAGCAGCAGGTTCATCTGCGACAGCGGCATCAACTTCAGCTTCAGCGGCAGGTAGCTCAGCAACAGCGGCAAGCACTTCTGCGTCTGCAGCGGGTTCATCTGCAACCGCAGCGTCAACTTCAGCTTCAGCAGCAGGTTCATCTGCAACGGCAGCAAGCACTTCTGCATCAGCGGCAGGTTCATCTGCAACGGCAGCAAGCACGTCAGCTTCGGCGGCAGGTTCTTCAGCGACAGCAGCTGCATCTTCTGCAACTGCAGCAGAAAGTTCTGCGAAACGTATTGAAGATTCTGGTTTGATCAGTAAAGATGGCAAAACAGCATTTGCAGCAGATAACACTAGCAAACGTGATAGTGCGAAAGCGAAAGGTAAAAGATGCAACAGCTGTTGGCTATGGTGCAAATGCAAGTGGCGAGAATGGCACTGCGTTAGGCAATAACTCACAAGCTTCAGGTAAAAACTCAACAGCAGTAGGTCAAGGTGCGAAGGCAACTGCAGCTAACTCAGTAGCTCTAGGTCAAGGCTCTGTAGCAAATGAAGCAAATACTGTTTCAGTTGGTTCAGTTGGTAATGAACGCCGAATCACCAATGTAGCAGATCCAGTTCGTGGTACTGATGCGACGAATAAACAATATGTTGATCGCTCAGTTGGTGCAGTTCGTAGCGAATTGAAGAAAACTGATAAGAAACTTCGTGGTGGTATCGCAGGAGCAACAGCTGCAGCGAATATTCCACAAGTGACTAAACCAGGTGGTTCAATGGTTGGCCTTGGAGTAGGTAACTACAAAGGTGAAAGTGCTGTTGCCGTAGGTTACTCACGTGCGAGTGATAACAATAAAGTTATCTTTAAAGTGAGTGGTGCCGCAACTACACAAGGTGATTATAATGTTGGTGCCGGTGTAGGTTATCAATGGTAATAATCGACTAAACTAGATAAATCACTCGGGTAGGAATATTCGAGTGATTTTTATTATTTAAGTTATTTAAAAAACAGTTTTATTTTTGACCGCACTTTTAGATAATTTAAATAATAGAAGAGGAAAGAGAGTATGCGTAAATATAAAATTGGGATTACTTTTAATTTAGAAGCAAAAGTCACAGATATTTGGGCAAATGGCGCAAATCAAAATGTAATTCATCTTTATCATTTGTTTCAACATTCCGACATTGTGGATGATGTGGTTTTAGTATCTTGGGGGCCAGAGAAAAGAACAACGCCTCCAGATGGGTTTATGTTGAATGATCTAGACTTAAAGTTTGCTTATATTAATGATGTGATTGATGAATTGGATGTGTTAATTGAAGGGACACTTAGTATTGAACCTGCGCTTAGTAATAAAATGCATGAACATGGCGGTAAAGTTGTTTGTTATAAAATGGGGCCAGATTACATCATGGATATTGAAAACTTCATTTTTAATCAGCCTGCTGGTCGTGTATTTAATGGAAGTAAGTTTGATAGTATTTGGCTAATCCCACAAAATGAAAATACTTGCCGCTCTTATTTTTCTATTATGTTTGAGTGTGATGCGCATGTTGTGCCGGCAATTTGGGCACCTACATTTTGTGATATTGTAATTAAGAAGTTAAAAGAAAAACATGGAATTGAATTTGGGTATAAGCCGAATAAAGATCGTAAAAAATGGCGAATTGCGAACTTTGAGCCAAATATTTTTATTTTCAAAAATTGTTTTACTCCAATTTTAATTGCAGAACAGGCTTATCGACAATCACCTGAGAAAATTGAACATGTTTATATAACAAACGTTTATGATAAAAAAAGATCACCCTATTATGTTTAATTTTATTGGAAGGACGAAGGTGTTGAAAGATGGAGTTTTGACCGTAGAAGGGCGATATCAAATGCCAGATTTCTTGTCTCGTTACACAGATATAGTGCTTGCTCATCAATGGGAAAATGGCTTGAATTATGCTTATAATGATGCATTATATGGTGGTTATCCATTTGTACATAATTCAACGCTATTACCTAAAGGTGTTGGATATTATTATGAAGGTTTTGATGCATTTCATGGTGCTGATGTTTTTATTAAATGTGATTGATAATCATGATAAGCATCATGAAGCGTATCAAAAACGTGCAAATGCGTTTTTAGAGACTTTGTTACCAAGTAATCCTATCAATATTGCTATTTACGAGCGTGAAATTCAGCGTTTATTTGAAGAGTAGTATATAAGTGAGGTTATTTAATCGCACTTTTTATCATATATAAACAATATATTGAAGGAAAAAAATGAATATAAAAAAATTATCTAAAACCTATTTATGGTGTAGATACTACTTTATTCATCAAAAATATAATTGTCCACCTGTTTGGATACCAATTAAAATATAATTCAGGAAATCCTTCTTTTTTTGGTTAAGCAGGAAATCATTCAAGGGATACATATAATAAGAAATCATCCTAATGATAATATGTTAGCTTATCATTATGTATTTGAAAGTTATTATCATGATTAATTCAATAAATTAAATAAGCTGATAAATAACTGAGCAGACTAACCTGTTTTTTTACTTGCTTCAGAAATAGGAAAAAAATTTGATAGTCAGAACCATATTGTAAAAAAATGGCTTAGTCTTTCCGTTTTTCAGAAACATAAATAACCTAACAGGTTAGTTTTTTTCCATC